>Ga0302320_10000283_pt1 | contig 118389 bp, 93 predicted proteins | sample Bog_T0_3_FD_202130 | JGI IMG/M metagenome (GOLD analysis project Ga0302320, IMG submission 202130) | Peat permafrost microbial communities from Stordalen Mire near Abisko, Sweden - Bog_T0_3 | ecosystem: Environmental > Terrestrial > Soil > Wetlands > Peat | place: Sweden: Abisko, Stordalen... | reverse complement strand
ATCGGTTCCAAAAAGCAGGCCAACCCTTCGGCCTGCTTTGTCCACTGACGTTCGTTCCATGGCATGACCGCCAGCATTCGGATTGGTCGTCTCATGTCAACTAACTTAACAGAGTAATACTAGCAGGGTGTTGAAAAGATACCCTGCTAGTGCCCAACGCGGCTCGTCGCGGCGACTTCGCCCTACCTAAAGACATTCGGGCCGTAGGCCGTCACAATTCTCTACGGGCGGGCCCCGACCCCCCTCAGAGGCTATACGTGATCGAGGCGTAGGCCAGGGGACCGTCGTAGTTCGTAAACCCGCCGGTCGTGGCGTCCGTCCGCTTGAGGTAGCCCACCTTGAGTTCCCCCTGAAGCCGGCTGTTGAACATGTGCTTCAGGCCCGCCGTGGCGCTCTCCTCCATGAAGCCCGCCCCATAGGGCTGGCCGCCCGTGGCGATCTGGGGATTGTAGTCGGTTGCCTGGGTCCACGAGAACTTGAGCTGGGCATCGGTCTGCTTGTCGACCACGAAGCCGCAGAGGGCGCTGCTGCTTACGTAGTTGTTGTTGGAGTTCTGGATGGGCATGGGGATCCCGGTGGTCGAAGAAACGACCACCACCGGATAGGCCGTCTGGATATAGCTGTAGACGAAGTTGACGTTGCCCTGGACGTAGATCCTCTGCGTGGGTGTCCAGTTGACCGACTCGCTCAACATCTGGGCCCGGACCTTGCCGGACGTCACCTCTGTGCCATTGCCCCCGAGGACGGCGTTCGCGGTGACGGCCATGTCGCCGAACTCCGGCTGGTAGCGGGTGTTGAACGACAACTCGGGAATGGGCTTCACGATCACGCTCAGCTTGGTGCCCGTGAACGTGTAGTCGTTGGCGAAGAACCCGCCATAGCTGGCGGTGCCCACCAGCTGGTTCGATCCGAAGTACTGGTTCTCGTCATCCTTGCGGAAGACCTCGGCCCGGACCGTCAGCTGGCTGCTCGCGTTCCAGTTGGCGCCGAACTTCGCATTCTCGTTGTCCTGGTCCGCCTCCTGGAAGAACATGCTGGACAAGGGCGCGCCGGCGTTGGTGACCACCCCGGCCCCCGTCGTCGTGACGGCCGCGTAGGGATTGACCCAGCGCTGACCGGCCTTGTCGATCCGCTTGTCGAAGCTGGCATAGAGGGTGAGGTTCCTGATCCCCAGGAACTCGAGCGACGCCTCGGGGGTGCCCGCGTGCTCGTTGTAATGGGAGTAGGTCGGCTCAAGCTTTGTGGTGATGTTCGTCAACGCGATGGTCTTTGCCCCCGTGGCAAGGCTCGTGTTCGTGAACCCTCCGCTGCTCGCCGTGACATCGTACTCGTCCCGGTAGGCCGCCTCTGCCCGCCAATCGCTCGTCGGCGTATAATCGACCGAGAGGTTGCCCACGTAGTCATAGACCTTGGATCCGCCAAAGATGTCCGCGGCGGTGTCCGCAATATAGACGGCGTTTGGCGTCGCCGCGTACGTGGGAGTGATCCACTCCCCGCCGTTGGTGCTCGAAAGCTGGGAGTACGTTAGGCCCGTGTTGACCGTCAGCTGCCCGTTGATTTCCGTCTCGGTCTCGTTGAGGAGCCGGAAGTTGGTCGACCGGCGGGACTCTTGGTCGTCCGTGACCGTCACCGCCGGATCGGCGATCACCGTCGAGCCCGGGTACTTGACATAGTCGCGGGAATCGATGTTGCGCACGGTGTCGATCGTCGCCTTGAGCGTTTCCGTCGTCTTCCCGAGGGTCGCAACCATCGAGCCCTCGATCGAGTCATGATGCTCGTCGAGCAGGAGCACGTTGGGGGCGATGTAGGGGGTGTTTACGGGGGCCGCGGTTCCGACCAGGACGCCCTTCTTGATGACGGCGTTGGGATTGATCGCGGGCGCCCATTCGCTCGAGTCCTTCATGCCGGAGCGGGTGTCGTCCCTGAACGTGAGCGTGAAGACCGGGCGGTCGGGCATGGCGAGCTTCGCCGTGGCCCAATAGGAGCCCCGGTCGACATGGAGGGACTCGGGATCCCACTTCATGAAGGCGTCGCTGAGCGGGAAGAATCCGCCGATGCCGTCGTAGAAGGTGCGGAACCGGCTGTACCCGGTGTCGATGGACCCGATCTTGTCGTTCACCAGCGACACATCGCCCAAGTAGTCGTCCGAGCCCGAGAGGGCGTGCCCCTTGATGGTAAGCGTGTTGTTTTCGGTCACATCCTTGGAGTATAGAAAGTCCTCGATGCCAAACGATCCGATGCTCGGCGTGCCGGTCCGGGCGGCATAGGCGGCGGAGTCACCGGTAAGCGACCTTGCCAGCCCTGACACCGTGATATAGTTGTCGAAGGTCGGAAACGCGTCCGCCTGGGAGGAGCTGTCGTCGGCTAGCGCGCGGGTGACGGGGAAGGCAAGGACAGTGGCAGCGGAGGCAAGGAGGGCGCCGCGCCGGAGTTGAAGGAGGGTCATGTGCATGGTGACAGGTTCCTTGGGTGGGTTACGGGCGGAGGGACGCGTTTACGTTGGAGCCGTGCACGTCCTCGTGGCAGCCGGCGGACCAGCAGGTGCCCTCGGACAGGCGGGATCCGACGGCATTGGCATGGGCGCCGCCGCCGGAATAACCGCCGACCGTGAAGCCGGGACTAAGGACTTCCAGATGGCATCGAAGGCAGAGGTTGGCGTCGCGCGCCACGAGCATCTTGTCGTTGACGGTGCCGTGGGGGTTGTGGCAGCCCGTGCAGCCCTCCTCGCGCAGGGCGCCGTGCTGGTAGACGTACGGACCCGCCTGCTCGGTGTGGCACTTTAGGCAAGTCTGGTTACGGGAGGCCAAGGCCGCCCCGCCGCCCCGGATGGCATCTCCCTTGTGCACATCGTGGCAATCGACACAGCTCACCTTGCCCGCCAGCACCGGATGGGTGTGGGGAAGGCTGAACTCGCCGCGCTTGTCGAGATGGCACTGGAAGCAGGCCTCGGGCGACCTTCGCGGATTGACGATCGTGCCCGCCTTGCCGCCCGACTGCTCGTGCAGGCTGCCGGGCCCGTGACAGATCTCGCAGGAGGTGTCGCCGACCTTGGCATCCGCGATCCGGAGTCGGGCGTGGGTAGAGCCCGCAAAATGACCCGTCTGGTCCGAGTGGCACTGGGCGCACTCCTTGCTGCCGATATAGGTGGCACCGGGCGTGCCCGCCCCCGGCGCGACCACCGTCCTGTTGACCGTCTCGCAGGAGATGAGAAGGAGCGACCACAGCACGCATCCTCCGAAGATGGCTTGGCTCACCGAAATACGGCTTGAAATCTTCATAATGGGTGTCTCGGTTTTGGGTCTGGCGCGCAGCGCCCTATATACACTTTCTATTTCGGTCCATCCTGACGTAATCCCTCCTCGAAGCCTCTGCATTCCTTGGGATTATGTGTGCAATCCTTGGTGCGCATGTCTTGGTGCGCATATTTTGTCGCACACGCGTTGGCCAGCGAGACAAATTCCCTCTTTACAGCGTCTTCCTCGGGGGTTCCGGCGCATGCGCACGCGTCGCCGGTGCCCGCATCCACCGGATCGCCGGCGTGGATTTCATCGGCCATGGCGCAAAGTTCCGAATAATATTGATCCCGCGGTATTCCCAGGACGGCCGCGCCGAAGGCCTCGGCGTCCTCCGGCGCCGCGAATGCGCCGTAGTTGATTGCTACGATCTGGTACAGCGCGAGGCGGGGAACGCGGCCCGGCTCGGTGGAAAAGTACGGGTGGATGCACAGCCGGAAGCCGTCCTCCGGGCTCTTGCCGAGCGGCTCCGGAAACGCGCACTCCCCCGGCTCCAGGGGGGCTGCGTCGAAGGCGAGCCGGCAGGGATAGCGGACGCACTCCCGGTCCGCGAGAATCCGCTTGAGTTGGGGCCATCCGACTTCCGGGCCGTACTTGGCGCGTATCTCGGCGCCCTTGGCGGCCACGTGCGCGCCCAGGGACGCCCTGGCATCCGCCGAGGTGGGGGTTTTCTCCATAAGGCGGCCTTCTAGGTCTCGTTAGCGCGCCTGAGCTGGCCCTGGAGTATGGGCACCGCCATCCGGAGCAGGAGCGTGAAGCACAGAAGTCCGAAGGCCCAAATGCCGAGGCACACGAGCGTCTCGTTCCAGCTCGGCTGGTATTCCACGATCTGGCCGAGGGGAGTCGGGATGAACCCGGGGATCACCAGCCCCATGCCCTTCTCGATCCAGATCCCGAGGATGCACAGGCAGCACGCGATGTTGAGGCACTTCAGCCTGCGGCTGAACGGGAGCATGAGGAGCACCATCGCGGTCACGTTCAGCGTCACGGCCGTCCAGAACCAGGGGACCAGGGCGTGGTGTCCGTCCAGGCCGAACACCAGGTAGCGCCAGGAGACGTCGTGCCGGTTGGAATTGTAGAATTCCGTGAAGATCTCGTTGGCGAGGAGAAACACATTGATGATCATCGAGACCTGCACGATGGCGCGGAGGATGAGCAGGCTGTGGTCCGAAATCATGAGGCGCTCCCCCATCCGCCACGTGATGATCTCGTTCATCTTCGGGTTTTGCATCAGCCTGCGCAGCGATCCCGCCGGCATGCACAGGACCCGGGTCGGCACAGCGGCGACGGCGGTCGCGGCGCGGGCCGTGCCGCTGATGGCGGAGACCTCCCCGAACTGCTCGCCCGGGCCGATGTTGCGGGTGACCCTCGAGCGGCCGTGCTCGGCCCGCCGGACGATGACCCGGCCCGTCACCACAAAAAATGCGTCGTTGTCGACCGATCCCTGCCGCAGCAGCACGGCGCCCGCGGCGACATCGAGGACCGTTGTTCCTGAAAGGCAGGCCACGCGGTCCTCCAGTGGCACGTGTGCAAGCTCGGGCAGGCTGTGGGCCAGGGTGTCGAGATCGGAGAGGGTCGCGATGCGGCCCGAGGCGCGTTTCGGGGCGCTCGCGGCGGGTTCCGGTGCTGGCTCCGGCTCCGCCATGGCCGGGGTCGTGGCCGAGGCCCAGCGGACGACCTGGAGCGCCAGGATCACGAACGCGGGCCCCGCCGTGAACGCGGAGGCCAGGAAGCGGGGGCCGACGATCGACGAATTCCAGAAGGGGCGCCCTCCCAGACCCACGTAGAGGAACGCCGTCACGGTGTGGATGGAGATGGCCCAGACGATGGCCGTGAACACAAAGGGAAGGTAGAGCCACTTGGACGGCTTCCGATTCCGATAGCGGCAATAGAGCAGGTAGCCGCATATATATACATTGAGCGCCAGGTACCCGTTCAGGACCAGGACGTCCCAGCTGAGCATGGAACCGGGAAAGTGGAACACCCCGATCCCCGGGATAAGGTGCCAGAAGCGGTCGGGGCGGCCGAGGTCCACGGTGACAAAGGCGAGGCACATCAGGATCGCGGCAATGGCGAGCAGCTCGCCGAAGATGACAAGGTCGTGCAGGTCCTCGTTCTTGTAGATGTATACCGGTATGACCAGCATCACGGCCGCGGCCGCCATGCCGACGAGGAAGGTGAAGTTGGCTATATAAACCCCCCACGACACCTGGTCGCTCATCCCGGTGATCTCCAGGCCCGCGACAAACTGCTTCGCATAGGCGTTGATCCCGAGCACGCAGACGGCGGCCAGCGCACCGATCCAGGTGGTGTAGCGCCAGTCGCCCTCAAGGGCGACCGAGGCGGAGCGCCGGAGGAATCTGAGGTAGTCGCGCAGCGCGGTCGTCATACGTCGAAATAATAGAAGAACCGGGGAAGGGTCCCCAACTCGGCCTTGAGGACAAGGACGCGCTTGTTCTTCAGGATGTAGGAGACCTCGCTGTCGGGATCGAGGATGTTGCCAAACTTGCGCGATCCCGTGGGGCAGACCTCGACGCACGCGGGGTAGCGCCCGGCCCGGGTACGCTGGGTGCAGAAATGGCACTTTTCCATGACGCCCTTGTATCGGGGCCGGTTCCCGAGATAGGACATGTTCAGGTTCATCTGGTCGGCCGGAATCGAGGGCGTCGTGAAGTTGAAGCGCCGCGCGAAGTATGGGCACGCGGCCTCGCAGTACCGGCAGCCGATGCACCAGTTGTAGTCCACGACCGTGATCCCGTCCGGCTCCTGCCACGTGGCCTTGACCGGGCATACCTTCACGCAGGGCGGATTCTTGCACTGGTGGCACTGGACCGGCATGTAGAAGAAGCCCGGTTGCGGCACGGATTTCGGCGCGTAGTTGTGGTCGCCCTTGTCGACGTCGAACGTGCCGTCATTCGGCATCTTGAGCACCCGGATGTACTGGATCTCGGGGTTTCGGGACTGGTTGTTCTCGGCGACGCAGGCGTGGACGCACTTGCGGCAGCCCACGCACCGGGTGAGGTTGAGCGCGTAGACAAACTCGACCCCGTTCATCGGCTTGGTATCGCGCACGTGCGGCCGGATCCCGTACTGCTTCTGCACTTCGTCCTCAATGCGGGCCAGGACCCCTTTCATTTCCTCCGGCGTAAGCTCCTTGTAGTATTTCTGGACAAATTCATCGACCGACGTGAACTCTCCCAGCTTGCGCAGGGGCGCCAGCCCCGCCGCTACCGCCGCAACGCCTGCCGAAAGGACGGTCGAGGTGCGAAGAAAGCTTCGCCGGGAGATCCCGTCGCCGGGTGTCGGATCAGTGGGCATGGGTGTCGGCGGCCGCCTTGGGCGCGGCCGTTACGGGGGCGGGGTGGAGCAGGTGGGGCCCCGGCATTGGGATCAGCCCGGTGAAGGCGGGCGCATGCGGGTCGTGGCAGGAAGTGCATTCCTCCCTCTTGATGGGGCCGGCCGAACGGTCCCAGTAGCCGCCGGTCCTTCCGTGGGCGCCGGCCTTCCAGTCGCGATAGGTGGGCCCGTGACAGGAGCCGCAGAGCTGGGTCGCCTGCGAGAACGCCAGCTTCGCGCCGTCCGGGGTGTGGAGCTGGTCGAGCTGGTCGCGGTCGTGGCAGTTGTAGCAGCTGTTGTTGCGGAACGTGTGGCCGTGAGCCATGGCGACCAGCCCTTCGTGGCCCTTGGGAAATTGGACGACTCCGTTTGCGTCGTAGTTCAGCGCGACAGGATCGTTCGCGGGGTGGCACTCCGCGCAGTTGCGCATGCTGATGATGAGGTCGGAGTGCTCCTTCGGCAGCACGATCCGGTTGTCGGGGCCCGGCCTGACCTCCGGGGGGCTGTCCTGGTGGTGGCAGGCGTAGCAGGCGAGCCCGGAGGTGTCTCCGCCGCTGGCGATCAGCTGGCCGGCCGAGATGCGCACGGTGCCCGGGACGATGGCGAGCTCCGACTGGGCGACCAGCGGCGGGCGCACGATGACGCCCGGCCGGGCCGGAACCCGCGTGAATGAATACGCGAGCACGGCAAATCCAAGGGTCTGGATCGCGAGCACGACCGCGGTCTTTCGGGGAAGGGGCATCCTGTTCGGGCCCAATCTAGCAATTGCCCGCTCGGCCTACTTGTCACATATTGCGCAACGCGTGGCATATCTTGCCGACCTTTTGTATAAGATCCCGCAATGCATAAGCGAAAATGCACAAGATATGCGCACGCTTTGATTTCGACAGGGTCGCTCGCCGGCGACGCAATGTTGGGCGCCAACTTTCACTCCAACCCACAAAGGATCACCCCATGAATAAACTCACGATTCCCGCGCTTGCCGCGGCTTTTCTGGTGCTCGGCGCAGCCCCAAGCCTGTTTGCGGACGCAAAAGACAACTGGATCCACAACTGCACATTCTGCCACGGCCCCGATGGCGCAGGCCACACCAAGGCCGGCCGGATGAAGGGCGTGAAGGATCTGACGGATCCCAAGTACCAGGCGGGCTTCACCGACGAGCAGGCTGCCGCGCGGATCAAGGACGGCCTGAAGGACGCGGACACGGGCAAGGAGAAAATGAAGGCCTTTGGCGACAAGTTTTCGGCGGCCGAAATCAAGGAGTTGGTGGATTACGTTCGAACTTTCCAGAAATAGAGATTTCCTAAGGCATAGATGGCTAGCACATTCCCTTATTTGCGCACGTCACGGGTGCTCCTCCTGGCCGGCGCATGGGCCCTGATTGCGGGCTGCAGGGAAGAGGGGATCGCCACCTACCGCATACCGAAGGAGCCGGATTCCGTCCCGGCTCCAGCCCCGGCCGCTGGCGCTCCCACGGGTTCGCCCGCTCTTGCGTGGAACGCGCCGTCGGGATGGGTTTCACAGCCGGCGGGAGGCATGCGCCTGGCGAGTTTTCTGGTGTCCGGCGCGGGGGGAGCCTCCGCGAATGTCTCCGTGGTGTCCTTTCCGGGTACCGGGGGCGACGACTTGGCCAACATCAACCGGTGGCGCAACCAAGTGAAGCTTCCGCCGATATCCGCCGGCGACTTGCCCGGCCAAATCCAGAACCTCGATGCCGCGGCCGGAACCTTTGTCGTGGCCGACTTGGCCGGGACGGGGCCCGACAACCGCGCGGCGCGCATCCTCGGCGCCTGGCTTCGGCAGCCCGACCGGGTTTGGTTCTTCAAGATGATGGGGCCGTCCGACCTCGTTGGAGCGCAAAAGGACGCGTTCCTGGCATTCCTCAAGTCAACCGCCGTGGCGGGCCAGGCCGCGGCCGGCCAACCACAGTCCAATCTATTCAATACCAATGACCTGCCTGTGAATGCACCCACCGATGTCCCGGTTCCTGCGGCTCCCGCCCCCAACGCCGGTGGAGGCGGGATGGATTCGTCGATCCCGGTCCAGGCCGAGCCTGGGGCGTCCCTCCTGTGGTCCGCGCCGGCCGGCTGGCAGGTCCAGACCGGCAATCCCGTCCGCAAGGGAAGCTTTGCTGTCGGGGGTGGGGCGGAGGTGGCGATCACGGCATTTCCGGGCGATGTCGGCGGCGTGCTGGGGAACGTCAACCGCTGGCGGCAGCAGGCCGGCCTCGAGCCGGTGGATGATGCCGGTCTGGCCCAGGCATCGGCCCCCCTCGACAGCAATGGGCTTCACCTCGTGGTGGTCGATGCGACGAATGGCTCCGCTCCCATTCTCGCGGCGCTCGTGCCGTGGAACGGGGGCACCTGGTTCTTCAAGTTGACGGGACCGGCGGCCGCGGTGGCCAAAGCCAAGCCTGACTTCCTCGCCTTCCTGCGGACGGTCCGAGCCCCCTGATTCCATGGCAGAGAAGCGCTCCAATCCCTTCGCCGTTCTCACCTCGCTGCGGCTCACCGTGGCGCTGCTCCTGCTCTCGATCGTGCTCGTTTTCGCTGCGACGCTGGACCAGGTGCACATAGGGGTATGGGGCGTTCAGGAAAAGTACTTCAGGTCATTCTTTGTCTACAGCCAGATCCTTGGCCGGGGCATCCTGCTCCCTGTTTACCCCGGCGGATACCTTCTGGGCGGGGTTCTGATCATAAATTTGGTGGCCGCGCACTTCTACCGATTCCGCCTGTCGTGGAAAAAGTCCGGAATCTGGCTGACGCACATCGGTCTGATCCTGCTGCTGGCGGGCGAGGGCCTGTCTGGGATGTTGCAGAAGGACAATCAGATGCGGATCGATGTCGGCCAGACCAGGAGGTATTCCGAGAGCTTCCGCGAGACCGAGCTGGCGATCGTGGACACGTCGAATCCCGGCTACGACCAGGTGGTGGCGATTCCCGCGACCCAATTGGTGGACGGCGCCTCCATCCAGCATCCGTTTCTGCCCTTTATAGTGAAGCCGGTGGCCTATTACCCCAATGCCATGTTCCGGATGCGGTCCCAAATGCCAAACGGACCACCAAGCCTGGCGACGGTCGGATCGGGCACCGACACCGTAGTCCTGCCGATACCGCTCACGACAAAGCCGGACGAGGCGAACTGGCCGACGGGGTTTGTCGAGTTGGTGGGCCCGGAGGGTTCCCTTGGCACGTTTCTAGTTTCGACCATGCTCGACCAGCCGGAGGCCTTCACGTATCAGGGCCGGTCCTGGCGCCTGTCCCTGCGCGCGAGGCGCGACTACCTTCCGTTCTCGGTGACGCTGGAGAAGTTCACGCACGACATTTATCCCGGGACTGACATTCCGCGGGACTTTGCCAGCACGATCCACCTGCGCAGCGACGACGGGCGCGACGACCGCAGGGTGCGGATCTTCATGAACAACCCCCTGCGCTATGGCGGCAGGGCCTTTTACCAGGCGGGCTATGCCAACAACGACCAGACTTCCGTCCTGCAGGTCGTCCGCAACCCGAGCTGGAAGATTCCCTATGTTTCATGCGCCCTGATCGTCCTGGGGCTCGTCGTTCAGTTTGGCATCCACCTATTTGGCTTCTTTTTCAAGCGGGCCAGGGCATCGGCGCCGGCCCGCGTTGGGGCTGCGGCCTCCGGTTCCGGGCCGGTGGCAACGACGGCACCGGTTGGTCCATCCTCGCTGGTGAGGAGGCACATCGCCTTGGGCGCCGTTGTACTGTCGTTGGTCTGGGTTGCATCCACCCTGGTGCCGCGAGGCGAGTCCGCCGGGTTTGACCTCGCCGCCTTTGGGCGGCTGCCCGTCCTTGCCGACGGGAGGCTCAAGCCGCTCGACACGATCGCCCGGACGAGCCTCCTCATGTTCCAGGGCCGCCAGCGCCTCGTTGCGACCGACGGCAGGACAATCGTTCCGGAGGCATGGCTCCTCGATCTCCTGTACCGGCCCGAGGTGGCGGACACGTACCGGGTCTTCCGCATCGACAACACCGACGTGCTTTCGCTCTTCGGGCTGGCCTCCGGCGACAGCGCCGGCCAGGTGAGGTACTCCTTTGCGCAGCTCGAGTCCGGGATCCCGGAGCTCGAGCGCCAGGCCCAGCTCGCCAACCCCGTGGACGCATCCGCAAGGACGGCCTTCCAACGCGCGGTCATTGAATTGTACAGCCGCCTCGACTACTACAACCGGCTCAAGTTCAGCCTGCAGTCCCCCGACAAGCAGGACATGCTCGCGAACCTGGCTTCGCCGGGCCAGCTGGAAGCGGACAGGAACACGCTGGATTCGATGGAGACGTTCAGTCCCCTGCGAGTCGTGCCGCCGTTGTCGTCCGCTGCGCGCCCGGACGCGTGGGAGACGGTCGGGCAGTCGGCGCTGGAGTCGATTTCCGGGACACCGGTGAGCCCGGCGGTCCGCTTCTATGCCGCGCTGGGCCAGGCATGGCGCTCCGGGCTGCCCGAGGCGTTCAACCCGCTGATCCAACCCTACCAAGCCGGCCTCGACTCGGCGTACCCCTCGGTTGTCCGCCGATGCACATGGGAGAGCTTCTTCAACCAGGCGGAGCCCTTTTACACGAGCCTTGTGCTGTACGTGGCGGCCTTCCTGATAGCCGTGATTTCATGGCTGAAGTGGCCGGTCGAACTCGGTCGGGCAGCCTTTGGGCTGATGGCCCTGGCCTTCGTGCTGGCGACCGTGGGCATCCTCACCCGCATGTGGCTGGAGGGAAGGCCCCCCGTCACCAACCTATACTCGTCGGCCCTCTTCATCGGCTGGGGCTCGGTCGGGCTCTGCCTGATCCTGGAGCGTCTCCATCGCAATGCGGTCGCGAGTTCCGCCGGCTCGCTGATCGGCTTCGGCACGCTGGTCATCGCCCACAATCTGTCCCTGAGCGGGGACACGATGGAGATGATGCGCGCCGTGCTCGACTCGAACTTCTGGCTGGCCACCCACGTCGTCACGGTGACGACAGGCTACGCGTCGACCTTCCTGGCGGGCTTCCTGGCGATCATCTACATCCTTCGCGGCGTGCTCACGCGCACGCTGGACAGCGCCACCGCCGACTCGCTGGCCCGAATGGTGTACGGCATCGTGTGCTTTGCGACGCTCTTCAGCTTTGTCGGCACCACCCTGGGCGGCATCTGGGCGGACCAATCCTGGGGCCGCTTCTGGGGCTGGGATCCCAAGGAGAATGGGGCGCTGATCATTGTCCTTTGGAACGCACTCATCCTCCACTGCCGGTGGGGCGGCTTGGTTCGCCAACGCGGGTTGATGGCGCTTGCGGTCTTCGGCAACATCGTGACGGCGTGGAGCTGGTTCGGCACCAATATGCTGGGCATCGGCCTTCATAGTTATGGGTTTACAAACGCGGCGTTCCAGGGCCTCATCGCATTTGTCGCCGTGCAGCTCGCGGTGATCGGCCTGGCTTCCCTTGAGCGATCCAAGTGGCGCAGCGCGGCGGTTTAGGCCGCCCTCCATGGCGCCGGACAAATTATGCGCAGCATTTGCCAATGAGCATTGAGCCAAGCCGCCGGAGACGTCTATTCTACCTGCCATCCGTATGAATCCCCACCCACTGGCGTTTCTCACCCTGTTCGCCGTGGTCGCGGTGGCGTTCCCCCTGGGTTTGCTGGCGGTGGCCAGGCTGTGGTTCAGGTTTTTTCAGCCGTCCAGGCCGGGTCCGGTCAAGGACGCCTCGTACGAGTGCGGCATCGCGCCGACCGGCGACTCGTGGATCCAATTCAAGGCCCACTACTACCTGTACGCCATCCTGTTCCTGATCTTCGACGTGGAGGTTCTGTTTCTCCTGCCGTTCGCGGTGGTGTTCACCGCGCTGCCAGCCGGCGCCCTGGTCGCCATGCTGGTGTTCATCCTGCTGCTCGCCGAGGGCCTCGTCTGGGCCTGGCATCGGGGGCATCTGGAGTGGAAATGACATGAGCGAGGCCGCCCCAACCTCCTCCGGACCGACGGACGCAGAGAGGGACGAATTGCGCCGCCACGGCATCATGCTGACTAGCCTGGAGGAGCTGTGCAACTGGGGCCGCAGCAACTCGGTGTGGCCGCTTCAGTTTGGCCTGGCCTGCTGCGCGATCGAGATGATGGCCGCATCGATGGCGCGGTTTGACATCGCGCGCTTCGGTTCGGAGGTGTTCAGGGCCTCGCCCCGTCAGGCCGACCTGATCATCGTTTCGGGAACGGTCACGAAAAAGATGGCCCCGTCGGTCGTCCGACTTTGGGACCAGATGCCGGATCCCAAGTACTGCATCGCCATGGGAGCCTGCGCGATCTCCGGTGGGCCGTTCAAGCAGGGGTACAACGTGCTCAAGGGCATCGACCGCTACATTCCGGTCGACATCTACATCCCGGGCTGCCCGCCGCGGCCCGAGGCCCTGCTCCACGGGTTGATGAAGCTGCAGGAGAAGATTCGCGGGCAGGGCATCTTCCCCACGGGCGATCCGCGCCAGGCGGGTGCGGGGCGGCCGAGCGACTGCCCGGTGCCGGAGTTCGGCGGGCACGACCTCCTTCCGCCGCAGAACCCGGACCTCTTTCACCCGCCCTCCCTGGTCCGCAAGGAGGACTCCTGACCGCCGGGCCGCCGATGGAAACCCCAGAGCAGATCCGCGACCGCATCCTGGCCCGGTTTCCCGGCGCCTCGGTGGCCGTCGTCCCCAATCCGGGGCCCGCGGCCCAGCATTCGCTGCTTGCCGGCGCGGACCTGGGCAGGGAAATCGCCACGTTTCTTCGGGACGATCCGGTCCTTCGCCTGGACTACTGCTCCAATGTCACAGGGGTCGACTGGCCGAAGCAGGGATTCCTTGAGGTCGTCTACCACCTGTACTCCATGGCGCTTCGCCATGGCCCGGTAATCCTGCGCATGAGGACGGCAGACCGTGCCGACCAGGTGACGCTTCCCTCGCTGACGCCCGTCTGGCGATCCTGTGAGTTTCAGGAGAGGGAGGTCTACGATCTGTTCGGCGTCGTCTTTGCGGGCCATCCGGACCTGCGGCGCATCCTCATGTGGGACGAGTTCAAGGATCATCCCATGCGCAAGGATTACGTCGAGCCCGACGACTACGAATGGGAGCCGACCCCGCACGGCGACATTCTCGCGAAGGCCAGGCGCCACTATCCGGCCCCCGCGGCCGGGGCGGAAGGGAAGGGGAATCCATGAGCGCCACGGACCTTCCGCCGCTAGCACCGTCCCCGGGCCCTCGGATCCGCGCGGTGCACGACGAATTTCATGGCGACCTGCTCGAGGTCTCGATGGGGCCCCACCATCCCTCGACCCACGGCGTGTTCCGCATGAACGTGACCCTCGACGGGGAGACCGTCATGAAGCTCAAGCCGGTTTTCGGCTACCTGCACCGCAACCACGAGAAGATCGGCGAGAACACCTCCTACCTTTCCTCGATGCCGTACACGGACCGGCTCGACTACCTCTGTTCCATGACGAACAACTGGGCCTACGCCCTGGCCGTCGAGAGGCTCTCGGGCCAGGCCGTGCCCGAGCGGGCGGAGTACCTGCGCGTCATCCTCGCCGAGCTCACCCGCCTCCTCAACCACACCTGCCTCGCCGGGTTCCTGCTCCAGGACGGCGGGGCCAGCGGGACGCCGCTGATGTACGCGTTCCGCGAGCGCGAGAAGATCCTAGACCTCTTCGAGTCGCTGAGCGGCTCCCGCATGATGTGCAACTTCCAGCGTTTCGGCGGCTGCCGCACAGACGCTCCTGCGGGCTGGCTCGACTCCGTGCGGCGCCTGGTCGACGGCTACGGCAAGTTCCTGGACGAATACGAGGAGCTGCTCACGGGCAACGAGATCCTGATGGCCCGGACCCAGCGCATCGGCAGGCTCCCGGCCGCGCTCGCGGTCAGCGCCGGCATAACGGGCCCGATGCTGCGGGCCGCCGGCGTGCCCTACGACCTGCGCAAGGTCGAGGGCTACGGCTTCTATCCCCGGTTTGAATTTCGCGTGCCCATCGGGGCGGACGGCGATACCTACGATCGCTACATGGTCCGGGTGCTCGAGATGCGGGAGTCGATCAAGATCCTCCAGCAGGCGCTGCGCGGCATTCCCGAAGGCCCCGTCATGGACCCGAAGGCGCGGCTCCGCGGATTCCGTCCCAAACCGGGCGAGGTCTACAGCCGCATCGAGGGGCCCAAGGGAGAGATAGGCTTCTACCTGATCAGCGAGGGGGGGCCGAACCCCTATCGGTACCGGGTGCGGCCGCCGTCGCTGATCAACCTCACGCTCCTCGAGGACCTGTGCCTCGGGCACTCGATCGCCGACGCGGTCGTGATCCTCGGCAGCATCGACATAGTCCTCGGCGAAGTCGACCGCTGAACCCCTGAACCACCATGCTCGGCACCGGATTGCTCAAGGGACTTGGGGTGACGGCGAAGAACCTCGTCGGGAGTTTCTACGACCCGAAGAGATTCGTCACCACCCAGTATCCCGAGGAGCGGACGAAGCTGCCCGAGGCCTACCGGAATTTCCCGTTCCTCGTCAGCGAGAGCCCGGAGGACCCCATGGGGACGCTGCGCTGCGTGGCCTGCCAGATCTGCGAGAAGGAATGCCCGCCGCAGTGCATCTACATCGAGAAGAGCCGGGACAAGAAGCCAGACGCGAACGGGAAGATGCAGATCTACCCGGCCGTGTTCGACATCGACACCGCCGTGTGCATGAGCTGCCAGATCTGCGTCGAGGTCTGCCCGTTTGACGCGATCAAGATGGACCAGGTGTTTGAGATCGCCGCCACCGACCGCTTCACCGGGCTCCTCCTCGACAGGCAGGCGCTGGCCAAGCCCAACTCCTACTTTCACCAGATCCATCCGACCGAGGCGGAGGAGGTCGATGGTCGGCTTGCGGCCGCGCGCCGCGCCGCCGAGGAGAAGGCCAGGGCGGCCGCCGCCGCAAAGGCCGCGGCGAAGGCGGCGCCGCCCGCCCAGCCCCCGGCGGAGGCCCCCAAGCCCGCCCCATGAGCCAGGCCCCGACATCCTTCCTGGAGAACGCTCCCGTGCTCGTTCGAGACTGGGCGACCGGATTCCTGCCGGCCCCTGCGCGGTGGTTCGCGAACAGCCTCATCGACATCGTGTCGATCCTGGCCGTGTTCGGCCTCCTCTTCGCCTTTCTCACCCTGGCCGAGCGCAAGATCCTCGGCCGGGTCCAGAACCGCCCCGGACCCAACCGCGTGGGCTGGGCCGGCTGGATGCAGCCGTTTGCCGACGGCATCAAGATGCTCACCAAGGAGGATGTGGTGCCGATCGCGGCCGACCGGGTGCTGCACTTCCTCGCCCCCGTCGTGATTCTGGCCTTTTCGATCCTCACCTTTGCCGTCATTCCGTTCGGGCGCAACCTGGTGCCGCTCGACCTCGACGCGGCCGTCGTGTATTTCTTTGCGGCGAGCTCCTCGACCGAGCTTGCGGTCTTCATGGCGGGCTGGTCGAGCCACAACAAGTACTCCCTCTTCGCCGCCATGCGCGCCCTGGCGCAACTGGTCAGCTACGAGCTGCCCCTCCTGCTGTCGTTTGTCCCGGTCGTGCTCGCCACGGGCAAGCTCTCCACGACGGGCATTGTCGCCGCGCAGGCGGGCTGGAAGTGGGGCTTCGTCCCACACTGGCTTGTCTTCACGCCCTGGGGGGCGGCCGGCTTCGCGATCTTCATGGTCTCCGCCCTTGCCGAGTCGAACCGCTCGCCCTTTGACCTGCCCGAGGCGGAAAGCGAGCTGATCGCGGGGCACCTTACCGAATACTCCGGCTTCAAGTACGCGATCTTCTTCATGGCGGAGTACTTTGGGATGTGCGCGCTGAGCGGCATGGCCGTGACGCTCTTTCTTGGCGGCTGGCAGGCCCCGCTGCCCGCGCTCGAGTTCATTCCCTCGTACGCCTGGTTTGCGATCAAGCTTATGGCGCTGCTCTTCGGCTTCATGTGGATCCGGGCAACGCTGCCGCGCCTGCGCATCGACCAGCTGACCCGCCTCGCATGGAAGTTCCTCGTGCCACTCGCACTGGTCAACCTCGGGACAACCGCCTTCTGGTTTCTCAGCACGGACTGGTCGGGCCCCTTCCAGGCGATCCGGTGGGCGGTCGCGGTTGGCTTGGTGATCCTGCCGGCGATCCTTCTCGGCCGTAGTTTGGGTTCCGGCCTCGGCCCGCGCACCTACCGTTACGCATGAACGCCGCCCTCATCCTCATCGCGCTAGCCACCCTGGGAACAGCCGCCGTGGCGATGGCTGGCCGCAACCTGCTGCACAGTGTGATTCTGCTCGCGGCGACCTGGACGGGCATTGCGGTGTTCTACCTTTGGGCGGGGGCCCAGTTTGTGGCCTTTGCGCAGGTGTTGGTCTACCTGGGGGCGATTTCCATGGTGGTCCTGTTTGCCGTGCTTCTCACGCGCAGGGCCAGGGAGGAGTCCGTGGCAGGGCCCGAACTGAAAAGCAGAACGTTCTTCTCGGTCCTGGCGGGGCTGGCGGTGGCCGTGGTGCTGCTCGCGGCCGGAGCCAGCGCGCCGCTCGCCGTGTCGTCCGGCCCGGCGCCGGAGGTGACGGTGCGCGATCTCGGCGTCCTTCTCATGGGGCCCGACGCGGCGGCGCTCCTCGTTGCCGGCGTCCTTTTGACCATAGCCCTGATCGGCGCGGTCGTCCTGGCGGCGGGCAGCGGGCCGGATGAGGGGGAGGACGCGCCATGAGCCCGCTGCATCTCTGCCTGGCGTTTTCGAGCCTGCTCTTTGCGGTCGGGCTGACCGGTGCGCTTGCGCGCGGAAACAGCATCCTCGTCCTGCTCGGCCTTGAGCTGATGCTGAACGCCGCCAACTTGAACTTCATCGCCTTCTGGCGGTTCGGCCCGCACGGTTCGCCCGCCACAGGTGTCGTCTTCGTCCTGTTTGCGATCGCGGTCGCGGCCGCGGAGACGGCGGTCGGCCTCGCGCTCATCATCTCGATGTACCGCCATCAAAGGAACATCCGCCTTCCCGAGGCGACGCGCCTGAAGGGATGAGAGCCATGAACCTCCCGGCAGCCCAACTCTGGATCATCCCGGCCCTGCCCCTCCTGGCCGCGGGATTGGGCGCGCTCACGCCCAGACCGGCCCGCCGGTTTGCCGCGGCAGCCGCCATCGCGGGGATGGCCGGAGCCCTCATTTTTTCGATCCTGGCGCTGCGGAGCGCGGCTGCCGACCCGTCGGCGCACTCTTTCTCCAACTTTGCCTGGTTTGACCTCGGCCACGGAGCCGTGACGCTCGGCTGGCTGCTGGACCCGCTCAGCGCGCTCATGTGCGCCATGGTGAGCCTTGTCGGGCTGCTGATCTTCATCTTCAGCCTGGGCTACATGGACGCGGACGAGAACTTCACCCGCTTCTTTTGCTTCCTGAGCCTGTTTGCGTCGGCCATGCTCGGCGTCGTCATCGCGAACAGCCTCCTGCTGCTCTTCGTCGGCTGGGAGGTGATGGGTCTGGCGTCCTACCTGCTGATCGGCTTCTGGTTTCACAACCCGGTGGCCGCCGCCGCCGCAAAGAAGGCGTTTATCACGACCCGTATCGGCGACCTTGGGTTCCTCCTCGGCCTGGTCTGGCTCTACAATGCGACCGGCTCGACCCTGCTCTACGACGGCGGCCGCGGTGTCCTCGAGGCCGGACCGCTGGGCGGCCTCGCGATGCCTGCGCTCGCCGGGGGGATGGCGGCATCGACCGGGATCGGCCTCCTGCTTTTCTGCGGCGCCGCGGGCAAGTCCGGCCAGTTTCCGCTTCACGTGTGGCTTCCCGACGCCATGGAGGGCCCGACCCCGGTCAGCGCGCTGATCCATGCGGCCACGATGGTTGCAGCGGGGGTGTTTCTCATCGCGCGGGTGTTTCCGCTAGTGTCGGCCGACCTCACGCAGGCGGCCGCGCCCATCCACGCCCTCACGGTAGTGGCCGCCATCGGCGTCATTACGGCGCTGCTCGGCGCCTCGATCGCCGTCGCTCAGCGCGACCTCAAGCGCGTCCTCGCCTTTTCCACGATCTCGCAGCTCGGCTACATGATGCTGGCGCTCGGCGTGGGATCCTGGGTGGCTGCGGTCTTCCACCTGCTGACGCACGCCTTCTTCAAGGCACTCCTCTTCCTCTCCGCCGGTTCGGTGATCCACGCTTCGCACCACGAGCAGGACATCCGCAGGCTGGGCGGGCTGCGCGGCCGCATGAGGACGACGTTCGCCACGTTCGCCGTGGGGATGATGGCTCTCGCCGGCGTGCCCTTTTTATTTTCCGGGTTCTGGAGCAAGGAGGCCATCCTGCACGCCGCCCTGGAATGGAACGTCTCGACCCTGCCGCTGTACGCCGGGCTAGCGGGCGTTATTCTCACAGCCTTCTACATGACGCGCCTGCTGTGCGAGGTGTTCTGCGGGGCGCCCAGATCCGAGGCAGCGGCCCATGCCCACGAGAGCCCGGCGGTGATCACGATCCCCTTGGTCATCCTTGCCGTCGGTTCCATTGGGCTCGGGTTCCTGGGAACGCCGGCGTGGCCCTGGCTCCAGTCCCAGCTCACCGGAGAGACGGTTGCGGCGCGGTCGATCCTCGAGGGCGGCGGCCTTACGGTGCTTTCGATTGTGCTCGTGGCGATTGGCATCGGGTCCGGATGGGCGCTGTACGGGCGCAGGCCGCGCGCGACCGAGTCCGCCCCCGATCCGGTCGAGGCTGCGGCCCCGGGACTATTCACATTTCTCGGGGCGCGCATGAAGATCGACGAGGCCTATGCGGCGACGCTGGGCCGCCTCAACTCCCTCGGCGCGGCGCTAGCCGATTTCCTTGACCGCAGGCTCTGGGGCGGGCTTGTCTCGCTCCTCGGCAGGATCGGGGAGGGCGCGGGGCTCATGAACACCGGCGCCGACGAGGCCGGTATCAACGCGGCCTTTGACGCGGTGAGCGGCGGACTCCGCCGCACCGGGCAGGCCTACTCGCGGGCCCAGACGGGTTCGGGGCAGGGCTACCTGCGCGCCCTCGCCGTCGCCTTCGTGGTGCTGGCGTTTCTCGTGTTGATGGGGGGCGGCCGATGAGCGGCTTTCCAATTCTTTCGCTCCTGGTCTTTGCCCCCTGGGCCGGGGCGCTGGCCCTCGCCGTGCTGCCCGGCCTGGGCAGCCGGGCCCGCACGATCCTCACCCTCGCCGCGAGCCTGACCACCCTGGCGCTCGCCCTTCCCCTGCTCGGCTCGTTCGAAAGGGCCGGCACGGGCTACCAGTTCGTCGAGCAGCATGCGTGGATCAGCTCCCTGAACGTCACGTACCACCTGGGGCTCGACGGCCTGAGCCTTCTTCTCGTGCTGCTTACCGGTCTCCTCGGGCCTGCGGGGTTGCTCGCGTCCCAGGCGGCCGGCCGTGAAACGCGAAACTTTGGCATCCTTTACCTGCTGCTTCAGGGCGCCGCGCTCGGCGTCTTTCTCGCCCTGGACTTCTTCCATTGGTTCATCTTCTGGGAGCTAAGCCTGATCCCTGCCTATTTCCTGATCAAGTGCTGGGGCGGTCCCGGTGCGGGCCGCGCGGCCTACCAGTTCGTGATCTATACGATGGGCGGCAGCGCCTTCCTCCTGCTCGGGTTTGTGGCGATCTTCGCGGCGACGGGAACCCTCGATTTTGTCGAGCTTGCCCGGCTTGGGGCCGGCGGGGTCCTGGCCGCGAAGCTTTCGGCTCTCGGGGGCTTCTGGCCCAAGGCGGTCTTCCTCGGCGTGTTCCTTGGATTTGCGGTCAAGGTGCCGCTCTATCCGTTCCACACCTGGCTGCCGGGGGCCTATGCCGAGGCGCCCACCGGCGTGTCGATGTTCCTGACGGGCGTCCTCTCCAAGATGGGAGTCTACGGATTCCTGCGGATTCTCTGGCCGCTATTTCCCGGTCCGCTTCATGACGCGGCGCTGCCGCTGCTCTGGCTGGCCCTCGGGGGCGCGGTGCTGGGAGCGTTCGCGGCCATGAGGCAGACGGACCTGAAGCGGATGATCGCCTATTCCTCGGTGAACCACCTGAGCTATTGCCTTCTTGCCCTGTTCGCGGTGTCCGCGGCGACCGGACGGCCGGGCCTGCCGGCCGATGCGGCCGCCGCCGCGCTCAGCGGGACGCTGCTCCAGATGTTCAACCACGGCCTGTCCGCCGCGGCGCTCTTCTATTGCGTCGGCGTCCTGGAAGCCCGCTCGGGCGGCCTGCGCGGCCTCGGGGACTTCGGCGGCGTCCGGACCGCGGCCCCGGTGTTCGCCGGGCTCTGCGGGATCGCCATGTTTTCCTCGCTCGGCCTTCCGGGACTCAATGGCTTCGTCGGCGAGTTTCTCATCTTTCGCGGTGTGTGGGGCCTGGCGCCGTGGGCGGCCTCGGTGGCCTGCCTGGGGCTCTTCGCCACGGCACTCTTCCTGATGACCTTCTGGCAGCGGGTGTTCCACGGGCCGCGCGCGGGCGCCGCAGCCGGGGCGTTTGCAGACCTGCGCGGAATAGACATCGCCGTGCTCGGCCCGCTGGCCGCCCTGATGCTCATTTTCGGCGTCCTGCCCCAGATCCTGACCGGGATCTTCAATCCGCTCATCACCGCGTGGGCGAGCCACCTATCCCTGCCATGAGCCTGCTACCCTGGTGCATCTACCTGTCGCTGGCCGGGGCCCTCCTGTCCCTCGCGGCCGGCCGGCGATCCGCCGGAGCCGCGCGCTGGATCGCGCTTGCGACGGCGGCCGGGTCCTGGGGCCTCACGCTCCTCGCCGCCGCGAGATTCACGCCGGGCCCGGGCATGCAGACCCTTGTCGACATTCCCTGGATTCCGACCATGGGGGTGCGCTACCACCTCGCGGCGGACGGGATCAGCCTCACGCTGGTCGTCCTCACCGGGCTCGTTGCGACTTCGGGCGTCCTGTTCTCGTGGAACATCGGGGAGCGCACCGGAGAATTCTTCGGCCTCTTCCTTGCGCTGGTCGCCGGTGTCTACGGCGTCTTCCTGAGCGCAGACGTCCTGCTGCTCTTTGTGTTCTACGAGGTAGCGATCGTCCCCAAGTACTTCCTGATCGCGATCTGGGGCTCGACGAACCGCGAGTACGCCGCGATGAAGCTCGCGCTGTATTCCTTCGCGGGAAGCGCCATGGTGCTGGCCGGGCTGCTGTGGGTTTATGCCGCCGGGGGAGGGCACTCGTTCGGCTTTGCCGAGCTGGCGCAGGCCGCGGCCCTGCTCCCGCGCGCCCAGCAGATCGTCATCTTCGGCCTCGTGTTCTTCGGGTTTGCCACCCTTGCCGGCATCTTCCCGCTGCACACCTGGGCCCCGACGGGCCACGTTGCGGCCCCGACCGCCGCCTCCATGCTGCTCGCCGGAGTCGTGATGAAGCTTGGCGCCTACGGCTGCCTCCGCGTGGCGCTGCCGCTCTCGCCCGTGGGGTTCGCCTTCTGGCAGACCCCGATTGCGTGGCTCGCCCTGATCGGGATCGTCTATGCGGGCCTCGTGGCGCTCATGAGGGAGGACCTCAAGTTCGTGATCGGGTATTCGAGCGTCAGCCACATGGGCTTTGTCCTGCTGGGGCTTGCCGCCGCGGATTTAAGGGCCGTGAGCGGGGCTGTCCTGCAGATGTTCTCGCACGGGGTCATCGCCGGCCTCCTCTTTGCGGTGGTTGGCCGCATGGTCTACGACCGGACGCACACAAGAATGCTTTCGGACCTGAGGGCCATGCCGCTCGCCCGGTTGCTTCCCTTCGCGGCGGTGGTGTTCGTGATCGCGGGGATGGCCTCGATGGGCCTTCCGGGATTCAGCGGATTCCCGGCCGAGCTCAGCATCCTGATCGGCTCCTGGACCGTGGCGCCAGGTTGGGTGGCGGTCGCCGCGGTGGGAGTGCTCGTGGCCGCGGCCTTCACGCTGCGCGCCATCCGTCTCAGTTTCTTCGGAAGCGGCGAGGGAGCGGCTTCGCAGGAATCAGGCAAGGCGTCGGACCACGCCCTCCAATTCCCGCCGATCACCCTGGCCGAAAAGGCGGGGGCGCTGCTGCTTGTCGGCGCAACGGTGCTGGTCGGGCTGAAGCCCGACCTCCTGCTTGACTGGATCAACCCGGCGCTCCAGTCGCCGCTCTTTCACGCCGTGCTGAAGGGAGGCGCGCCTTGAACCCGGACTACGCGGGACTGTTCCTCGCGCTGCGCCCGGAGGCTGCCCTGGTGGCGGGTGCGCTGCTCGCCCTCGCCCTCGACCTTTCCCTGTTCCGCCGCAGTCGCGCGGGCGTCCGCCTCGGAGCCGCCCTCTGGGTCGGCGCCCTGGCCGTCCTGGCGGCGGGATTCTGCGCCGCCCTGGGTGCGCGCGGGCCCGCCTTCGGCGGAGTCCTCATGTTCGACACGCTCGCCGTCGCCGCCCGCATCGGCGTGCTGGTGCTGACGTTGCTCACGCTCGGAGCGGCCCGGGCCGCTCCGCCAGGGCGCCAGCCGGCGGAGTACGTCGCCATGATGCTCTTCGCCGCCACCGGCCTCGTCCTCATGGCGGCGGCGCAGCAGCTTCTCCTCATCTTTCTCGCGCTGGAGCTTGCGAGCCTCTCGCTCTATGTGATCTCCGGGTTCGACCGACGGCGCCCCGAGTCTGCCGAGGCGGCGCTCAAGTATTTCGTCTTTGGCGGCATGGCCTCCGCCTTCCTCCTGTTCGGCTTCAGCCTTTTGTACGGAGTCACAGGGTCGATCGACCTGCCGCAGATCGCCGCCGGGATCGCGGGCCAGGGGTCGAACCCGCTGCTGCTGGTGGCGCTGGTGATGGTGCTGGTCGCCTTCGGCTTCAAGGTTGCGGCGGCCCCCTTTCATTTGTGGGCTCCGGACGTCTACCAAGGGGCCCCCGCGCCGTCCGCGGCCCTGGTCGCGTCGGCCTCCAAGCTAGCCGGCTTCACGCTCTTCGCGCGGCTGCTCTGGGTCGGCCTTGGCACGATCCACGCCAGCCATGAGGTGCCCTGGTTCGCGCCGGGTTGGTTTCCCGCCGTTGCGATCGTGGCCGCTGCATCGCTGCTCCTTGGAAACTTTGCCGCGCTCGCGCAGTCGAGTGTCCGCCGCCTGCTTGCGTACTCGGCGATCGCCCATTCGGGGGCACTGCTCCTCGGCGTGATGGCTGCAGGGCGGTCGGGCCTGGGGCCCCTGTTCTACTATGCCGCGACGTACGGACTTGCGACGGTCGGCGCCTTTGGCGCGATTGCAGCGGCCGAGAGCGGGGGGCGCTGTGAATCCATCGCCGATCTCGCCGGGCTGCACCGGCGGTCGCCGCTGCTCGCCGGCTGCCTGACCGTGTTCATCCTGTCCCTCGCGGGAATTCCCCCGCTTGCGGGATTCTTTGGAAAGTTTGTGGTCTTCTCGGCGGCCCTGCAGGGCGGCCTGAGCTGGCCGCTCGGGTGGCTGGCGATGCTGGCCATAGCTCTGGGCGCCCTGGCGCTCTACTACTACCTGAAGGTCCTGAAGCAGGTGCTGGTCGCGGCCCCGGTGCCCGGAGCCGCCCCCATTGTGGTCCCGCGCGCCACGGCCCTCTCCCTCCTGGTTGCCGCGGCGCTTCTCGTCTGGTTCGGCCTCAACCCCGGACAACTGCTCGGGCTTTTCTGACTCAAGGGGTCATGCCAAGTAAAGTGTAGTCAGCTTGCACCAGCCTTGTCGTGGGGCCCAGGTCGATGGGGTCATGCCAAGTATTCTGTGATTGCCCGGGAATGAAGTTGGTGGTGTGGGTTCGTGCTACTATGGATGGATGGCCCGAAAGCTCAGGGTGGAATACCCCGGCGCAATTCAGCACGTCCTAAATCGCGGAAACTACCGCTACGACGTTTTTGCCGACGACAGCACGAAACGTTCGTTTGAGATATGCCTATTCGAAGCCTGTGAGCGGTCCAATTGGATCCTTCACGCATTCATCGTGATGCGAAACCACTACCACCTTGCGCTTGAAACTCCGGACGCAAATCTCATTACGGGGATGCAGTGGCTGCAGAGCACCTTCGCCAGCCGATTCAACCGATTCCGGTGCGAAAACGGGCATCTCTTCCAAGGCCGGTACAAGGCTATCCTGACCGAAGAAGGGAAGACTCTTGGAGAAGTGTGCGACTACATCCACCTCAACCCGGTAAAGGCAGGCATCGTACCTGCAAACCGACTTCCAACCTACCGGTTTTCGAGCTACTGGTACCTTCATCAGCCGGAGATGCGGCCAAAGTTTCTACGGCCACAAACCGGATTGGAGTGTGCGTGTGGAGTTGGTGATTCGCCTCGAGGTTGGGCTCAGTATGCCAAGCTCTTGGAACTTGAATCTGAGAGCATGTTGGCGACAGCAGGGTGGAAGAAAAGAGAACGCGCCTTGTGCCGCGGTTGGGCAATAGGCGGCGACGAGTTCAAAGCCCGATTGGTCAAAGAGTATAGCCTTGCCGGGGAGCTTCGCTCCAGCGACGAGGTCGGTGTTCGAGAGGTCCGCCTTATACAGTGGGACACTATTTTACAGAAGGGGCTCCACGCATTAGGGCGGTCCAACGAGGATGCATTGGTCCAACCAAAATCTGCGCCTTGGAAGCTTGCGCTCGCCGCTTGGATGAAGACCAGAACCCAGGTCAGCAACCATTGGCTGACGGCAAAACTGAATCTCGGCGTCCCAACTGCAGTAAGCCACAACCTAACGGGCTATCGCCGCTCACTCCAATCAACCGATCCGTCGTGGAAAAGGTTGACTACAGTTTACTTGGCATGACCCCTTGGGACTAGTTGTCCTGGTTCTTGCCGTTGTGGCAGTCGCTGCAGATCAGGTCGACTCCCTCGAGGTCGGCCGACGGATGCTTGAACGCCAGGCCGGCTGGCGCGAGCTTGGCCAGGTCGGCGCCGGCTCCCTGGGCGAGGATCACGTGGCAGCTGTCGCAGGCGGTAGCGGGCATCGGACGGCCGTTGTCGGACACATGCTTCCCGTCGTGGCAGCGGAAGCACCCCGGATTGTCCATGTGGCCGATGTTCTCGGGATACTTGCTCCAATCGACCTTCATCTCGGGGAAGAAATTGAACTGATAGACGGCTGAGACCGCGGCGACCGTGTCGCCGATGTGGGCGGCGCCCGGGTATTTTTTCAGGAGCGCGGCGGCGATCTTCGCCACGGCCTCGTCCTTGGTCGTGTACGGCTGGGAGAGCAGGTCGACCGCGGTCCGCTTGATCCCCGGCAGGCTCCTGTCGATCCGGCCGAGGTAGATGGCCTCGTCGATGGCATCGTTCGGAGTGCTGTACCGGTGGGCGGGCCGGTTGTGGCAGTCGATGCAGTCCATGGTGCGGGTCTGGGACGGGTCGGGATTTCCCTTGAAGTCCGGCTTCCGGTAGATCGTGACCCTTCCGTTCGGGTCGGTCACCCGCACCCAGGGAATCGTCTGCCGCTGGGGATCCGACGCGAAATACTCGACGGTGGTGTCCTTGCCCGTGTGCCAGTGGATGCCCTCGGGCTTGCCGTGGTCGGTGCCGCTCCCCCCGACCTTGAGGAGGAGGCGTATCGTGAAGGGCGTGTTGGCGTCGTCGGAGAGGAATCGTGGAATCGTGCGCTCAAGGTTCCCCGAGTGCTTCTCGGGCCAGTGGCAGCGCTCGCAGGTCTCCCGGGCCGGCCGCAGGTTGTGGATCGGGATGGGGATTGGCCGCGGGAAGTTGTCGAAGGTGATTCCGAAGAGCTGGCGCACGCCGTTGATCTTGGCGGAAATGAACCGGGTGGCGCCCTCGCCGACGTGGCAGTCCACGCAGGCCACTTTTGCGTGCGAATTCCGCCGGTAGGCCGTGAGTTCCGGCCCCATGACCGAATGGCACACCATCCCGCAGAACTCGACGGACTCCGTATAGACGTAGGTCTGGTAGCTCCCGACCGCCGTCATGAGCAGATAAACGAGGGTCCCGCTGACAAACGTCGTCAGGATCACGCGGTCGCGCTTCCTCGAGAGGTCGATCGCGAGCGGGGTGGGGCGGCCGAGCCCCCTCAGCTTCGCGAGCTCGACCCTCCGCCTCCATGCGCCAAAAAAGACCAGGACCAAGCCGGTCGCCAGGAAGAACGGGGCGACCACGTAGGACAGGATCCCGAGGTAGGGATTGCCCCGCCCCTTTCCCGTCATGTCCAGCGTGAACAGGAAAAGGAAGGCAAACAACCCGCCGGTCGCTATGATCGCGCCCGCGAGGGTGCACCAGTTTCGCCAGATCGACTGGCGGTTGGGGCCGGCCGAAGCTGGATCTGGCCCGGACCCGGTCACTTGGCCAGGGTCCTTACGTAGGTCACAACGGCCTTGATGTCGTCATCCGAAAGCTTCTCGGAAAAAGACTTCATCTTGTTGGAGCCGTCCTCGCCCTTCATTCCGTTCTTGAGCGCCTTGAAGGCGTCGTCGTCGGAGAAAGTCTTCTGGTAGTCCGCAGCGGTCAGATCCTTAACGCCGAGCTTCTTCCCGGGCTTCGTGTGACCGGTGCCATCCTTCCCGTGGCATGATGCGCAGAGGTGGGAATAGTTTTCAGCGGGGTCGGCCTTGGCGAAGGAGGCTGCCAATGCGAGCGAGAAGGTGAGTGCGAGTAGTGTCTTCATGATGGTAAAAAAGTGGCTGGTGCGCGCGGGGATGTCCACTCCGGGCTTGGTCGGGAGCGCTTTCGCAAGGGCGACTCATCCCGGATATTCAACTGCCTGCTAGCGGGGCCGGATACGGGCTACCGAAGCCGGCGGAAGGAGGATTGCAGGAGCTCGAGATCGGACGCTGCCTTGGTCTTTTCGCGGGTCCGTGCGACCAGGCCGGCCTCGAGCTGGTTCTTCGTCGGGCGCTTCGACTCGTAGAACACGCCGAAGACGCCGGGCCAGGCCAGGGATGCCAGGCGGCCGGCCGCGAGCTCGTCGGACGTGTCGTGGCGCAGGGAGTCCTCAGCGGTGCCGTCGTTCTTTTTTTCCTCGATCATCCGAAATTGGCCGCCCTTTCGCGGATTCGCGGCGTCGAACGCTCCCTCATAAAACTCCACGCACTCGGAGAGGATCTCGACAACCGAGAAACCGTCGTGCCTCGCGGCCCGCTCCATCATCTCGACCATGTGGTTGACCTGGGTCGCGTGGCTGCGGGCGACAAAGCTCGCCCCGATGTTGACCAGCAGGCGCATGGGGTTGATGGGCTGATCCATCGCCCCGGTCGGGTCGGTCTTCGTCTTGAAGCCCACGGGCGAGGTCGGCGACGTCTGCTTCTTGGTCAGGCCGTACACGGAGTTGTCCATGATGACGTAGGTCATGCGGACGTTCTTGCGCCCGGCGTGGAGCAGGTGGTTGCCCCCGATCGAGAAACCGTCCCCGTCGCCGCCGAAGACAAACACATGGAGGTCATCCCGGCCCAGGCTCACGCCCGCGGCGAACGGCAGGGAGCGGCCGTGGATGAAGTGAACGCCATGGGTGTTGACGAAGTATGGGAAGCGCGAGGAGCACCCGATCCCTGACATCGTGACGATGTTCTGGTGCGGATACTTTAGCCTTTCCAGCACGCGGTAAAAGGATGCAAGCACTGCGAAGTCGCCGCAGCCGGGGCACCAGGTGGGGTGGTCCGCGGTGAGGATCTTCTTGGTCAGCGGCTGGGGCTGGAGAGGGGCTGGGGCAGTCGGGGCGGCGAGAGTGGACATGTCGGAAGGAGTTTTGGGAATCAAATGCGGCTGATGTGGGCGCTGCGTCGGTCGGTCACGGCCTGGTTTACGCGACTGATGATTTCTCCCACCCTGAAGGTGAGGCCGTCGGTCTTGGTGATGCTCCCAATCTTCGGAAGCGCGTACCTGGCCCGCAGCATCGTGGCGAGCTGCCCGAAACCATAGAGGCCCTCGTCATTCATCTCGACGACGAGGACGTCCTTGTAGCGGGCGAAAATGCCCTCGAGCCCCGGCGGAAGAGGATGAAGGTGGCGAATATGCAGCTGACCCGCCGTGGTTCCGCCCGTCCTCAACTGTCTTACAGCCTCCCGAACGGGTCCCCAGGTCGATCCCCACCCGACGACGAGAACCTCGCCCTCAGTGTCGCCGTAGACTTCGGGCACCGCCAGCTTCGAGCCGAGCAGCTTGAGTTTTTCCCGGCGCTTCACCGTCATCCTTTGGTGCATGTCGGGGCTGGCCGAGGGATGCCCCATCTCGTCATGCTCCAAGCCACTCACCGTGGGATACTTGCCGGTGGCGATCGGAGCCCCGGGCGGGGCGTGGCGGGTGAGGCGATCGAGCGGAAACGGCTGGAAGTCGGTGCCCCTCGGAGTCAGGTCGGGCTTGGGATCGACCATCAGGGCCGCCAAGTCGGGCTCACGGAAGGCCTCGATCCGGGTGGCCAGGGCCTGGTCCGTCAGGATGATGACAGGCGTGCTGTACTCGCGGGCGATCTTGCCGGCCTCGAGCGCGATGTTGAAGCAGTCCTCGACGTCCTTGGGGGCGAGCACGACCCTGGGTGCATCGCCGTGGCTGCCGTAGATCGCCTGCAGAAGGTCGGCCTGCTCGACATTGGTCGGCATACCGGTGCTCGGTCCGCCCCGCTGGACGTTGACCACGATCAGGGGCATCTCGGCCATCACGGCCCAGCCGAGAGCTTCCATCTTCAAGGAGAGTCCCGGACCCGAACTGCCTGTCACCGCGCGGTGACCTGAATAGGCAAAGCCGAGCGCATGGCTGATGGCGCTCAGCTCGTCTTCCGCCTGGACAAAGGTTCCGCCGTACTTCGGCAACTCGGACCGAAGCGTCTCCATGATGCTCGACCAGGGAGTGATCGGGTAGCCCGCCCCGTATCGGACACCGGCGGCGATCAAACCGTAGGTGAGAGCCAGGTTGCCATCCATTGACACCCTCGCGTGCCCACTGCCGGAGCGTTGCCCGCCCGGCTCAAACATGTAGAAGCAGTCCCTGAGATTGTCGGACGGCGTGGCGTAGCCAGCGTCAAAGGCGAGCATCGCGTTGCGCACGATGTCCTCGGACTTGCCGCCGAACCGCTCGGAGATCAGTGCGGCAATCTTGGGGACATCCAGATTGAATACCCGGGCGATCAGCCCGAGCACAAAGAGGTTCTTGCCCTTGTCCTTGGACGAGCCCCCCACGGCCTCGACGGTGGCCCCGGTGATCGGGATCCCCACGGCCTTGAAGCGCCGGTCGTCGGGGTTTGGCGTCACATGGTCGGAATCGTAGACGAGCACGCCTCCCGGCCGGAGCGACTCGATGTGGTCCTCGTAGCTGTGCTGGTAGAAGGCTACCAGGAAGTCGGCCTGGTCGCCGGAAGTCAGGATTTCGCCCGACCCCATGCGCACCTGGAATATGGACGGCCCGCCCGAGATCGTCGACGGGATCGTCATGTAGGTCATGACGTCCTGGTCCGTTCGGCCGGCCAGGCGCGCCAGGAAACCGCCGATGGTTTGGATTCCATCCTGGGAATTTCCGGCGAGTCGAATGACAGCGTCATCGACTGGTTTGCGTGGAAGGGAAGCCGCGGGGTCAACCCCCGGGGCTGGGGTCGTAACTGGCAGAACCATAGGGGTTGGAACAAGTTGTCCCCGGTGGGGGTATTGTCAATGGAATCGGGTGTGCAATAGTTGATGGGGTATTAGCAAATGTACTTAAGCGGGGCCAAGATGTGCCGATGCTGTGGGTAAGCCATGGAGTCACCATGTCCCACATCCACAACATAGCCGGAAACCTGAGCACGGCGGCCGAGTACCAGGACTACTTGGCCCGGTTGCGCTATGGCAGGCAGTCGAAGCGCACTTCCGAGACGTCGGAAAGCCGGGGGCCCACGACGTTTGACTCGGCGATCGACCCGGACAGGGACCATGACGAGGACCGGGAAGGCGCCGACGAAGAGGCCGACTCGAATCCCGAAGCCTCCGCCGACGACAAGCCCGACCTCGAAGGCCACGGCCTCTCCGCCAAGGCGTAGGTCCGCGTTTTGAGGTAGGGACGGCCGTCCCGGCCGTCCGGGCAGACCTTTGGCACTGAATTAGGGACAGGCTCGAATCAAATGGGCGGGCTCCCGGGTCTGGCCCGCCTGCATTCGAGGCGTAAGTTCGCCCCAAGACACGGGCCCGGCAGGGCATCACCAATCTGCGGCCGCCCGCTCAACGCCACGAATCGCGACTTCTCAATTTCCACGGTCTCTTCCCCTCCGCACCGATCCCGGACCGGCCCCGCTCTTGCGTCCGGTCGCGACGCCCAACGCCCGCCGGTCCCGGGCGAACAACCGCCTCTCACTGCCGGCGGCCCAGACCCTCATCGCCCGCACGGAGCCGTTGACCTTCCCGTTGGGTGCATCACCGTTCTCATTCTCATTGGGTTGTCATCCTGAGCGAAGCGAAGGATCCAGATGAGTCTACGGTACCGGCAGGTATGGACTCGAAGGCCTCAACAAAACGCCTCGCAATCTTGCGCCAAAGAACGTTACACTTTGCTTGAGCCGGTTGCCGTAATCCCCTCTGCACCGCCAGTACCCCATGACCAAGCATACCTTGCCTGCTGTCTTTGTGCTTTGCGCTGTTCAAGCGCTGCGCGCTGTCACGCCAGTTGAATCCACAATTACTTCAGCCACGGTCTTTCTCGACCGCGCCGTCGTCACCCGTACTGCGGAGGTCAAGGTAAATGCCGGCGAACAACAGTTCATCTTTGAGCATCTGCCGGCCAGCTTGTTGGACGACTCGATTCAAGTGAGGGGCCACGGTTCTGCCCAGGTGACAATCCTTGATGTCACTGCGAACCAGCAATGGCTCAATGCATATGCGAGCGACTCGCTACGGCGATTGGAGTCCGAGGCGAAAGACCTTCAAAGACAGCGGCGCACCGTCACCGATAGGTCCGCAACGCTCGATCAGCAGCACGCCCTGCTTACCCAAATTGCGCCCTGGCCAGGTATGACGAGCTTCGGAGACAAGGGCAGCGCCGAGGCGCCAGCGATAGGCCCTGCTGGTTGGCAGCAATTGATGGATGCCTACGCCGCCGGCCTCGACAAAATCGCTGCTGAAAAGCGATTACTTGACGATCAGGGTAACGACCTCGATGGCAGAATCGAAGCGTTGAACCAGCAAATGGCCCTGTTGCAGGGATCTACTGGAAATGGGTTCAAGACAGTGACGGTTCGTGCAAGCGCCCAGCAGGCCGGCACCCTATCCCTCATCCTTTCTTATACCGTGCCAGATGCCTCGTGGCGTCCGGCTTACGATGCCCGGGTTTCGAGTGCCGATCAAAAGCTCTCCCTCGGGTATTTTGGAGTTGTCAGGCAAGATACAGGCGAGGACTGGAAGGGTGTCGACCTTGCCCTCTCGACTGCACGCCCTTCCCAAGGTGGCGCGGCCCCAAAACTGCAAGCTTGGGTTGTGGCCCAATATAACCCTTTGGCAATGACTGTGGAGGCAGACCAAGACACGGGCTATGCCGCGACAAGCACGCTTGCTGGAGCGCGGATCAAGACCAACCTAAAGGATGTGGGAGACGCCGTCTCGGTTGTAACCCGGAAGTTCCTCGAGAACACAGGTAGCACGTCGTCCGACAAGGCCTTGAATTACAAGTCTCAGGATCAATCCGCAGCCGTCGATAGCAAGGCCACGTCGGTCACCTTTGCGATACCCGGGGCAACGGATGTCCCCAGCGACCAGGCTACCCACAGGGTTGGGATCGCGACGGTGCAATTGCCCGCCAAGCTGGCCTACCAATCGACGCCCAAGCTGTTGCCGGCCGCTTTCCTGACCGCCAGCGTCGTAAACAAGTCCGAATATCCGTTCTTGAACGGAATAGTATCGTCATTTCTCGATGGCCTGTTCGTTGCGAAAGGCCGGCTCGATACCGTGATGCCAGGCGAGAAACTTGATCTCGCGTTTGGAGTCGACGACGGGATCAAGGTCGAACGAAAGCTGGTCAACAGCTTCACGGAAGACATCGGGCTGGTCACGAGGCAGACCCGGACCACCTACGATGTGCTGATCACGGTGACCAACAACAAGGCCTCGAACGCGGACATCACGGTCAACGACCAGATCCCGGTCTCCCGGCACGAGAAAATTGTGGTTGTCCAGCTGGAGCCCGACCCGAATGCGACGAAGCCGAACGACGAAGGGGTCATCAGCTGGACGTTAAGCTTGAAACCGGGAGAGAAGCGTCTGCTTCCGCTCAAGTTCAGTATTACATATCCGAAGGACTTTTCTGTAACCGGACTTGAGTGATCGAAATCTGAAATGGGATCATAACCCATTCCCGTCCAAGTGGATCCTTCGCTTCGCTCAGGATGACAGGGAAGATCGAATAAGGGACAAAATCGATTAAGGGACAGGTTAGAATGTGACTAGCATCGTCGGCGTGGTCTGCCCGGGCGGAGGAGGTGGTCCTGCCTGCAATGAGAGGCGGTTGTTCGCCCGGGACCGGCGGACCAGGGGCGTGGCGACCGGACGCAAAAGCGGGGACTGTCCGGGATTGGCTTGGCGGGGCAGGAGGCCATTGGCCAGGAGGGGATGTAATTCGAGACCTTGAGCGGGCGGCCGCAGATCGGTCTTGATCCGCCGGGCCCGTGCCTTAGGGCGAACTCACGCCTCGAGTGCAGGCAGGCCACCGACGAGAGCCCGCAGAATACGAACGAGAAGTGGGTTTGTAGCAGGGTCTGAGGCATGCCCGGACGGGCGGGGGACGCCCGTCCCTACCTTCCAAACCGCTTCCGACGCCTCCACAGGCTCGACGCGGGCTGAAACCCGTACAAGGCTGGCGGACCTATGAGCTCGGCGGACTATCTGGAATCGATGTTCGGTCTCAAGGGAAAGGTCGCGGTCGTCATCGGAGGGACGGGCGAACTTTGCGGGGCGATGGGGGAGGGGCTCGCCTCCGCGGGAGCGGAGGTGGTGCTGGTGGGTCGGAGCGCGGAGAAGGCGCAGCCGCGGCTGGAACGGATCGCGGCCAAGGGCGGCAAGGCCTGGTTCCGGGCGGTCGAGGCGACCAAGAAGACGGAGCTGCAGGCGCTGCTGGAGGCCGTGCTGGCAAGGTCCGGGAAGGTCGACATCCTCATCAACGGCGCAGGGATCAACTCGGGGACGCCTTTCCTGGACATTGACGATGAGGACTTTGACAAGGTGATGCGGGTGAACCTGAAGAGTCTGCTCTTCAGCTGCCAGGTCTTCGGCGGCCACATGGTCAAGAGAGGGGAGGGCGGTTCCATCATCAACATCGGCTCCATGTCCGGGCTGATCCCACTCTCCGGCAGGTTTGTCTATTCGATCACCAAGGCGGGGGTCCACAATTTGACCATGAATCTGGCCAGGGAGTGGGCTCCCCATCGGGTGCGGGTGAACACGCTGGTCCCGGGCTTCTTCCCTGCGGAGCAGAACCGCAAGCTCCTCACCCCTGAGCGGATTGCCGCCGTCCTCGGGCACACGCCGATGAAGCGCCTCGGCGAGGCGCGCGAACTGGTGGGTGCGGCGCTTCTGCTGGCGAGCGACAGCGCTGCCTCCTTCATCACGGGCGACGAATTTGTCGTGGATGGCGGCTACGCGGCAATGACCATTTGACGGTCGTGAAACCGATCAATCGATTCCTCCTGGAAAACAACCTGCGCATCGCGCAGAACCCATGCGTCAGCCCGGATTTCTGCCTGGATTGGGAGGGCCTGCTGGCCGATGTCCGAGGGGGGAGGGCGACCGAACATCCCAAGAGCAGGTTCAGCACGCGGGCCGGCGACTGGACGCTCGTTGAGAATTCCCGCGGGGACTGCGCCTGGAAGCTACATGGAACCGCGGCGCCGCTGGGGGGCGGCCAGGAGCTTTCCGGGGTGGGCATGCTGTTCCCGGCCAGCTGGGAGAACCTGCTGGCGATGAAGAACCTGGTGCTTGAGCACGACCCGGCCTCGACGATCTTCCCGTCGGCGGGGGGCTGCCTCGGGCGCAGCACGATCGGGGTCGGGGCGCGGTTTACGACGCTCCACTGGCCTGCCGTGGAGTGGGCGATGAGCGCCCTGGGGATCGGCCTCACGGCCAACCAGAACAGCATTCCGCGCGAACTCGTGTACGACGTCGACGCGATGCTCGACGGCCGGCTGGACACAGTGCCGTTTCCCTTCATCGGAACCCAGGTGCCCGAGGGGCACCAGGGTCAGAGCGTCGAGGGGATGAGCCACGGATGCGTCCTGTCAAAACTCCGGACGGGATTTCATCGCTGCCGGGTACCGTGGAGCTTCAACGCCGACCACCAGCCGATCGGCGGAAAATTCGACGCCCGGGAGGATGCGCTTGTGCGGGGCTGCCTTCTCGCCAGCTACATCACCTTCGACCTTTCGCCGGAGCTTGCGCTGGACCGCCCGGCCGCCCTTGCCGACATCCCTCCCGACCTGGTCGCGAAGGTTCGCGGGCGCGTCGCAGGGGCCGGGCAGGTGATCGACGAGGGCGCCTTTTCCCAGTTGCTGTGCTCCGTCTGGCCCGCCCTTCAAAAGATGAAGCGGCGCGACGAGAAGTATGCGGCCGCCAGGCTGGCGGCCTTCACGGCGGTTGCCGGCCGGCGGTACCTCCGGGAACTTTCCATCGACGAGCTGCCGGGCCTCACGACGCCGGAGACGACCGCCGTGATGCTTGCGCTCTGCGAGGCGCTGGACATGCCGGTGAACTTCATCGCGCCCGCCTTCGGCTTCCAGAAAAACACGCCCTTTCCGGACGACGCTGCTCTCCGCGGGCTCCTAAGCCGCCAATGGGCCGTCGCTGAGAGGTTCGGCGCCAGCATAGGTTTCCATTCCGGCTCGGGAAAATCCGCCGGGAATTACGAGGTGATGGGGGAGGTCACCGGCGGTGCCCTCGAGATCAAGACCAGCGGGCGCTACACCTACGAGATGGGCAGGGCGCTCGCACTATCTTCGGACGGGGCCGACAAGGCGCTGTGGCTCGACTGGCACCGCTTTACCGTGGACATGGCGGTCGCGGGTGCCTTCAGCCCCGACCCCACGGAGCGGAAGATGGCGCGCTCCTTTGTCTCGACCTCGCTGGCCGCGACAGGGAAGCCCGTGGAGGTGTTTGCCTCGGAAGGGGATTGCCGCGCCGCGATCGAGGCCCTCCCCCCAAGCCCGGACCACATGTTCTTCTTCGAGTACAATTTCCTCTACGTCCTTGCCGCCGGGGGGCGCGCGGAGAAGGCGGCCCTCGGCGACCACTCCGCGGCCGGATACGCACAGCGTGCCCGGTTCTACGCCATCAGCCCCGAGGCACGGCTCCTTTACTCCCGGGGCGTCGCCGGCTACCTGATCTTTCTTGCCGAGCACACAGGCATTGTCGCGGCGGCGCGGTGCGCGGCGGCCAGGTCGCTTCTTGCCGGCTACGCCACGATGGAGGACTTCCTCAACGACATCTCCCGCTGACGACCCCCCGCCCCATGCGCCCCTACATCCACGACGACTTCCTCCTCCACACCGCGGCGGCCAGGGATCTCTACCACTCCTTTGCGCGCGACCAACCCATCTACGACTACCACTGCCACCTTCCCGCGGGACTGATCCTGGAAAACCACCATTTTGCGGACCTGTCCGAGATCTGGCTCGGCGGGGACCACTACAAGTGGCGGCTCATGCGGGCAAACGGCGTCGACGAGCGCCTGTGCACGGGCTTGGCGACCCCGAGGGAAAAGTTCGACGCCTGGGTCGCCACGGTTCCCGCCACCCTGAGGAATCCCCTGTATCCGTGGTCGCACCTGGAGCTCGTACGGTACTTTGGGATCGACGCCGTCATCTGCCCGGCCAATGCCGATGAGATCTGGAACCGGGCCAACGAGCGCCTCGCGACGATGGGGGTCCACGACATCCTCGCCGCAAACAAGGTGGCCGTCGTCTGCACGACCGACGACCCGGCTGATTCCCTCGATACCCACCTCGCGATCGCGAAGTCCGGGCTGAAGACGAAGGTGTATCCCGCATTCCGCCCCGACAAGGCGCTTGGCGTGTCCAACCCGGCTGCGTTCAACCCCTGGGTCGAGCGGCTGGGCGGCGCCGCGCGAACCGCCATCCGCACCTTCGACGACTTTGTGGCGGCGCTCGAGAGGCGGCACGCGGACTTCCACGCCGCCGGGTCGCGCCTCTCGGACCACGGCCTCGACACGGCGCTCGCGGAGCCCTGCACCCATGTGCAGGCCGCGGCCGTATTCGACGCCGCGCGGGCCGGCAGGGCAGCCAGCCCCGAGGAATGGGCCCGGTTCGGATCCTTCCTCATGCTGGAGTTTGGCCGTTGGGACGCGCGGCGCGGCTGGACCAAGCAACTCCACCTGGGCGCTCAGCGCAGCGTCAATTCCCGCCTGCTCGGCAGGCTCGGGCCGGACACGGGCTTCGACTCCATTGGGGACTTTCCCCAGACCCGCGCCCTCGGCCGGTTCCTCGACGCGCTGGACTCGACGGGGGAGCTCCCCCGCATGGTCCTCTACAACGTGAACCCGACCGACAACTACGCCTTCGCGACGATGGCGGGCAATTTCCAGGATGGTTCCGTGGCGGGCAAGGTCCAGTTTGGCGCCGGTTGGTGGTTCCTGGACCAGAAGGAGGGGATGGAGTGGCAGATCAACGCGCTCTCGAACAACGGGTTGCTCGGCCGGTTCGTCGGCATGCTCACTGACTCAAGGAGCTTCCTCAGCTACACCCGGCACGAGTACTTCCGCCGGGTGCTCTGCGACCTGCTCGGCTCCGAGATGGAGCGGGGGGACCTGCCGGCGGATAGGGAGCTGGTCGGAGCCATGGTGCGCCGGATCTGCTTTGCGAACGCCCGGGATTATTTTCGGCTCGAGCTCGATCCGGAGTATGAAGGGTAATGCGGGAATCTTTGACGGGCGGAGGGCCCGGGGTAGGGACGCGCGGCCCGCGCGTCCGAGCCTGCGAATGGCTCCGATGTTTGCCCGAACGGGCGGGCCGCCCGTCCCTACCTTATTCGATTTCTAAAGGGCATTCTTTCCGGATGGTGTTATAGGTTCCGGTAGGGCTCTGCCCGTACTACACACAGACCCATTCCCATGGACACCCCGCCCTCATCCGATCCCCTCGACCGGCTGTTAAATCGCTGGTCGGAGGTCCCAGAGCCATCGAGCCACCTCACCCGGGAGGTCTGGCGCCGGGTGGCCCTCAATGAGTCGCAGGCTCACCAGGGCGCGCACTGGCTTCTCGAGCAGTTCTGCAGGCCGTTCGTTGCCACGGTCTTCGTCTTCGGCTGCATCGTGACCGGCCTCTTCCTGGCCGAGGTCAGGGTCGCGAGGCTTCAAACCGAGACAAGCTCGCAGCTGGCGAGGAGTTACGTGCAGCTGATCAACCCGCTGCTGCAGGTCCAGCCCCAGGCCGCCCACAAATGAAACGAGCCCTTCTCATCCTTGTGCTTGGCGTGGCCGCGGGAATTACGGCGCACCTTTCCTACTATTATTCCCGGCGCCCGTGCGCCACGGGTTCGCTCGATTGCGAGCTCAGCTGGATCAAGGGCCAGCTGAACCTGAGCGATGCCCAGTACGCCCAGATCAAGGCCCTGCACGAGAGTTCCGGACCCCAGCTGGTCGCCCTCGCCGCGCAGGTGGCGAGGCTGCAGAAGGAGCTAGGCGCCTTTGAGGACCAGCGCCGCACGACCGACAGGATCGACTTTCTTGAGTTTGCGAGCTTTGTGGAGGAGCGGCGGGCGATGGACCGGCAGTGCATGGACTCCACGCGAATGCTGGTCGAGTCCACGGCGAGGATCATGAACCCGGACCAGCGCCAGCGGTACCTCACGCTGGTCGCGATGTCCGGCCTGCCGGCGCAACCGGACTGACGACCGGCAAGCCGTCCGCCCCAACGTGCTCCCGGACCCCGCCACAGACCAGCAGGCCCTTGCGGCGCTGCGGCAGGGTGACGACTCCGCCCTCCGGGGCCTGATAGCACGCTGGGAGAAGCCGCTGATGAGATTTGCCTACCGGTATGTGCAGAACGAGGTCGACGCGAACGATCTCGTGGCCGAGGCCTTCGTCCGCTTCTACCAGCAGCGCCTGCGCCTTCGGGCCGACACAAAGCCCGGTGCGTGGCTCTACACGACGCTGACCAACCTCTGCCTGAATCACAACCGGTGGAAGCGGCGACACCCGGCCGTGTCGATGGACGCCGAATTCCCCCCCTCGGGCATGCCGTCTGCCGGAGGCGGGGCGAATCCCGCGCTTTCCCTGGAGCAGGACGAGACCGTCGCGGCCGTGCGCCAGGCCATCGCCCGGCTGCCGCATGAACTGAGGACTGCGTTCCTCCTCCACCACTACGAGCGCCTATCCTACCAGGAGATCGCGGAGATTGCCGGCTGCTCCGAGCGGGGTGTCGAGTCGCGGCTCTACCGTGCGCGCCAGCGGCTGCGCCAATGGCTCGGGGGACTGTGGAACGAGGCCGCCGCCACGCAGGCCGAAAAGTGAAGGGATGCCCGAAAGCCCGGTGTTAGACCCCAGCGAGGACAAAAAGATGAAAACACAAATGATCGGATTTCTCGCGCTGCTCGCGGCCATCGCCCCCGCGGCGCCGGTCTGCGGCCAGGATGCGGTCCCGCAAAATTCCTCCCTGAAGATTCACCAGACCGTGACCCCGTTTTACCCCACGCGACTGTACATGGAGGGTGTTGTCTACGGACAGGTCCGGATCGCCATCCAGGTCGACGCGTCGGGCAGGCTGACGGACACCCTGGTCGCCGCGTACACGAACCATGAATTGATCCAGCCCACGCTGGACGCCGTGGCGAAGTGGTCCTTCGAGCCCGCTGTCGTGAACGGCGAGGCCCGCAGCACGGCCAGCGGCCTGGTCTTTGAGTACCGGCCGGACGGACCGGTTGTCGTGGAGCGGGCGGGCGGCCCCGGGGGAGACGCCCTGCTGGATGAGGCCGATGGCCGGCCGTCGGCCAGATTCCAATACGAGGTCCGGGAACTTCGGGATCTCGACCGAATCCCGACGCCCGTCCATGTCGTGAAGCCGGTGCTCGCGACCCGGGCCGGCGACGCAACCGGATTGGGCAGCGTCACCGTCGACTTCTACATCGACGAGACCGGCCGCGTGCGGATGCCCTCGGTCGCCCGCTCCGAGGACAACGCCCTCGCCTGGGCCGCTGTTCAAGCCGTTTCGCAGTGGACGTTCGCGCCGCCCACGGTCGAAGGCGTGCCCGTGACCGTGCACGCGACCCAGGAATTCGTGTTCAAGCACTGACCCCCGCTAGCGGGGCAGTATGAAGACCAGGACCGCCGTCAGGTGGCAGGCCGTGCCCCCGAGTACGAATGTCTGCCAGACGGCCTGCCGGTACCAGAGGTTCTTCCACCGCCGGATCAGCACGCTGGCCGTGTAGCAGAGACCGCCCGCCAACATGAGCCAGAGGGCGCCGTGCGGGACCGAGGCGACCAGCGGCTTCAGGGCGACCACGGCCAGCCAGCCCGCTGCCAGGCACAGGAAGGTTGCGACGGCGCGAAAACGGCCGGCGAAGAAGAGCTGGAAGACGACCCCGGCGGCGCAGAAACCCCAGATGATCGCAAAGAGCGTCCAGCCCCAGGTTCCCCGGAGGTTCACGAGAAGGAACGGCGTGTAGGTGCCGGCGATCAGCAGGAACACGGCTGCGCCCCGACACTTTTCCAGGAGGCCGTTCCAGCGCGTGGTCCGCATCCCGTGATACAGCGTGGAGGTCGCGTAGAGGAGCACCACGGTGAGGCCGAAGGCGGTGAAGCTGACCACGTGCCAGACGTTCCCGCGCAGGCAGGCGAAGGTGACGAGGAGGACGAGGAACGTGATGCTGAGCGCAAGGCCCAGCCCGTGGGTCACCCAGGCGAGGGCGCCCTCGCCTGGAAGCGGGGCCGCGGGCGCGTCCGCACGGCTCAGCTCACGCCGCCGCTTCACGATCGCGCTCGACGCGGCGTCGCACCAGCGGATGAACCGGCAGGGCCTGGGGCTCAGGAACTGGGCCGCCTGCCACTCCGCGCCGTCCGCGTACAGGTTGGGCGGGATGATGCAGGTGCCGAAGATCCAGTCCGCGATCGGAAGCGAGAAGAAACCCGAGATGGACTCGTTGCAGTCGATGACCGCGTGGTGGCGGAGATGGAACCCGTAGGCCTTCTTCCAAAAGAAGCCCCACCTGGGATGCGAGATGAGGGGCATCCACTGCTCAAAGGAAAGGTGCTCGATCGCGTGCAGCACCTCATAGAGGGTGAGCGAGACCGCCAGGGCGCAGTACCCGGCGAGGAGCCAGGGAAAGGAGGGCGTGAGCCACTGGGCCGCCGCAAGGAGGGGCGTGATGATCAGGGCGAACACCGCCAGCGAGTACCACGGGAAGAAGGACGACTCGTTCTGCTCCGGCTGCGTGATGGGGTAGATGTTCTCGATGAAGGGGATCTCCCGGCCCTCGGGCGTGCGCCGGCGGCCGATGCGCGTGAGTGTGTGGTGCTTCGTGTGGGCCCGGTAGAAGTGGCTGAACATCGGCACCACGGGCTTGTGGAGGACGTATCGATGGAAGAAATACTCCAGGAAGCAGTTGAGGAGCGTGACCGCGGCGAACGCGACGGCCCACCTCCAGGGCCCGGCCGAGAGCTGCGCATGCCAGGCGCCCGTGGGCGCGAGGAAACGGACCAGGGCGACCAGCAAGGACAGGGTTACAAGGACGGTCAGCGCGAAACGGAAGAGGGAAAAATGCTCCTCCTCCCCGCCGCGGGAAGATGTGGTAGGGATCAAGGGTGCCTTTTGGGTTGAATGGACCGGCCGGGGTGGAGGAGAGGGGGTAACCCTTCCCTACACAATCACCAAGTCGGACAAGTGTGGGAAATATTTAACGCCGAAACCGGTTCCAGCCGCCGCGGCTTGACTGCTGGCCTCGCCCGCGTCCGCCACCGAAGGCCCTTTGGGGAGGCTGCGCCGGGCGCGCGACGTACGCCTGGTACGCGAAACCCTCGAGGCGCAGCTGGGGGACCTTCTGGCCGATGAAGCGCTCGATGTCGCGGATGTCGCCGGCCTCCTCGGGGGCGACCAGCGTGAAGGCGTCGCCCACGGCCTGCGCCCGGCCCGTGCGGCCGATCCGGTGCACGTAGTCCTCCGGGTTCTGAGGGACGTCGTAGTTGATGACGTGGGTGACCCCGGCGACGTCGATGCCGCGCGCGGCGATGTCGGTCGCGACCATGATCTCGTACTTGCCGCTCTTGAAGCCGGCCAGCGCCTCGATGCGCTGGTTCTGGGAGCGGTTGGCATGCAGGACCGCCACCGAGTGGTTCTCGGCCTTGAGCTTGCGGGCGATCTTGTCGGCGCCGTGCTTGGTGCGGGAAAAGATCAGGACGCTGTCAAAGCCGGCCTGGCGCAGGAGCGCGAGGAGCAGGTCGAACTTCTGCCCGTGCGCGACCGGATAGAGCGCGTGGTTCACCGACTGGGTGACCGAACGGCTGACGCCGACCTCGACCCGCTCCGGGTCCTTCAGGGCGAAGGAGGCCACGGCCTGGATCTCGGGGGGCACGGTCGCGGAGAAGAACAGGGTCTGGCGCTGGCGTGGGCACCGGCCGATGATGTCGCGGACGACGGGCAGGAAGCCCATGTCCAGCATCCGGTCGACCTCGTCCAGGACGAGAATGGAAATGTCGTTGAGCGAGATCGTGCCTTCCTGCAGGTAGTCCATCAGGCGGCCCGGGGTCGCTGCGATGATGTCGACGCCCTTCCTCAGCTCCTGGCGCTGGAGACCGTAGCCGACGCCCCCGAAGATGGCCACGGTGCGGAGGTTGGTGAACCTCGCGAAGTCCCGAAACGCCGTCTCCACCTGGGCCGCGAGCTCGCGGGTGGGCTCCAGGATGAGGACCCGGACCCGCCCGTGCGTGCCCAGGCGGCAAAGGATGGGAAGGGCGAAGGCGGCCGTCTTGCCGGTGCCGGTCTGCGCGGAGGCGATCAGGTCGCGGCCGGAGAGGACTACGGGGATGGCCCGCAGCTGAATGGGCGTGGGGTCCGTGTAGCCTGCGGCCTGGACACCGCGAAGGACGGGTTCGGTTAGATGGAGGGCTCTGAACGGCATGAGGAACGGGTAGGGAACCGCAAAATGCCCCCGGGCACAACCAGCATCTCCAGAAGCGCCCCGGCAGATTGCCGTGGAGGGGGATGCGTCAAAAACATCCCTGTTGCAGTTGCGCCTCTTTCCTGAGAATCACCCCCGCGCCCCCCGCAAGCCCGGCCGCGCGCCGGCCAACGACCCCCCCACGGCATGCAACTTCACTCCCTGGACATCTGGATCATCGTGGGCTACTTCGTGGCCATCATCTCCGTCGGCCTCTGGGTGTCGAGGAAGGGCGTCAAGGACATGGACTCCTACTTCCTGGGGGGAAAATCGCTTCCCTGGTACCTGCTCGGGATCTCGGATGCCTCCGGCATGTTCGACATCAGCGGCACGATGTGGCTCGTCTACATCCTGTTTGTCTACGGCCTGAAGAGCATCTGGCTGCCCTTCCTCTGGCCGGTGTTCAACCAGATCTTCCTGATGGTGTTCCTGAGCGGATGGCTCCGCCGCTCCAAGGTCATGACCGGCGCGCAGTGGATCGAGACCCGCTTCGGACGCGACACCGGCGCGAACCTCGCGCACCTGAGCGTCGTGATCTTCGCGCTGATCAACGTGATCGGGCTCCTTGCCTACGCCTTCAAGGGGATCGGGAAGTTCGCGGTGGTCATGCTGCCGTGGCGCTTCACCGGGCACTCGACGGGGTCCTTCAGCGACGACAACCTCTACGCGATCATCATCCTCGGCCTCACCTCCCTCTATGCGATCAAGGGCGGGATGATCAGCGTCGTCGTCACCGAGGTGACGCAGTTCACCATTCTCACCGTCACCTCGATCACGATCGGAATCATCGCGATCTGGAAGGTCTCGCCCGCGATGATCGCGCACTCGATCCCGGCCGGCTGGATGAATCCGGTCTTCGGCTGGAAGCTCGGCCTCGACTGGACGGGGATCCTCGACCGGGCCAACGACGCCATTCGCGCGGACGGCAACGAGTTCTTCATGCTGATGTTCGGCATGATGATGTTCAAGGGGGTGCTCGCGAGCCTCGCGGGGCCCATACCCAACTACGACATGCAGAGGATCCTGGCCACGCGGAACCCGAGGGAGGCCTGCATGATGAACGGCTTCGTGAACGTCGTGCTGTACTTTCCCCGCTACATGATGATCACCGGCATCACGGTCCTCGCGCTGGGCTTCTGCCTGCCCCAGCTGCGCGCGATGGACAAGCCCGACCTGGAGAAGATCCTCCCGATCGTGCTGAGCGAGTACGTCCCGACGGGCGTCCTGGGGTTCCTGCTCGCCGGGCTCATGGCGGCCTTCATGTCGAACTTTGCGGCGACGATCAACTCGGCCCCTGCCTACATCGTCAACGACATCTACAAGCGCTTCATCAACCCGAACGCGTCCGGCCGGCGGGAGGTCGCTCTGAGCCGGGTCGCGGCCCTCGTGATCCTGGCGGTCGGGATCGTCTTCGGAATGATCACGACCAGCATCACCGAGGCCATGATGTGGCTCGTTGGCGCCCTCTATGGAGGGTTCGTGATGGCCAACGTCCTGAAGTGGTACTGGTGGCGCTTCAACGGGTACGGCTTCTTCTGGGGCACGATGAGCGGGATCGTCAGCGCCATGGTGATCCCCGCCGCGGCCCGGGCCATCTACGGACCGGACTTCAACGTCCTCTTCGCGTTTCCGGTCATATTCGCGGTCTCCGCGATCGGCTGCATCGCCGGGACCCTGCTGACGAAGCCGGAGGAGGATGCCGTCCTCATGGGTTTTTACAGGACGGTGAATCCCTGGGGCTTCTGGGGTCCCGTCCTCGCGAAAGTCCGCCGCGAGGATCCGTCGTTCGAGCCCAACCGGAACTGCGCCCGCGATTGGATCAATGTCGCGGTCGGCATCCTCTGGCAGCTTTGCCTCGTCACGGTCCCGGTCTACCTCGTCCTGCGCAGCTGGACCTGGTTCTGGGCCAGCCTGGCGGTCCTCGCCTCGACCTCCCTCTTCCTCAAGTTCAATTGGTACAACCGCCTGGAACGGGCCCCCGTTTCGAAGGCGGCCCTGGAGTCCCTCCCATGAAAACGACCCTGACCCTCTGCGCGCTGGCCCTGACCAGCGCAGGATTCGGCGCCGAGCGCGCCACCTACAGCATCGCCGGGGGGCTCACGTCCCTCATTTCCTCAGGAAACGAGATGCCGGTGCGGGGGGAGTTCTTCCTGACCTTCACGGGCGGCAGCAGCGCCTCGATGCAGCCGCACCAGGAGCGGTCACGGGCGCAGCGCGACGGCCTGAACCTCAAGTGGAAGGGGAGCGCGAGCTACGCCAACGGAAGCCAGTCGGAGTTCGCGGTCGCCTGGAGCGAATCCGACGCCGGGGTGCGGCTCGACGGCACCGTGACGGCTGGATCCCCGTTCCCGGGCGCCCGGGCATTCCGTTTTCCCATCGACACGGAGTCCGTCGACTACGTGGTCGACCTTCCGCGGGCGTCGTTCGCGGGCGGCCGGATCGAGCCCTCGGGAACCGCGATTCCCACGGTGAAGCCCGCGGACCCTGACTTCTTCCGCGGGACGGTCGACCGCGTTGCCGTGGTCGACGCGGCGGGCAACTGGCGCGTGGCCTTTGTCCTCGACAAGGCCCGCCCGGTCACGATCACCGACACCTGGGACCCGGCCGGCGGACGCTTCCTCCGGGTGAGGATCCAGGTGCACGCGGGCCCATGGCTGATCGGCGAACCGGCCGGCCTTGGGCTCACGCTCTCGCTCACGGGGGCCCCCCACGCCGCGCCCGTCCGGCTGGGGGCCGATCCCTCGCAGATACGGTATCCATTCGATGGTTTTGGGGGCAACTTCCGGGCGTACCGGGACACCCCGGTCATCGACTACACGCTGTCCAACCTGCGCGTCACCCGGGCGCGGATCGATTTCAACGCCCTAGCCTGGGACCGCGAGCGCTGGTCGGGGACGCCCGACCCGCAGCTCAGGCGCACCTTTCTCCTGATGCAGCGCTTCCAGCGGGCCGGGATACCCTGGATCCTCAGCCTCTGGACGCTGCCGGAGAGGTTCTACACGGACCCGAACCAGAGGCCGTTCGGGTCCTTCGGGCGCACCATCGCGCCCGAGAAGTGGCCGGAGTTCATCGACCTTCTCGGGAGCTACCTCATGTACCTGAAAAACAACTACGGGGTCGAGCCCGACTTGTTTTCGTTCAACGAGTCCGACCTCGGGGTGAACATCGGCTTCACCCCCGCGACCCATGCCGAGGAGATCCGGCGGATTGGGTCCTATCTTGAGACCCTCGGCCTCAGGACCCGGATGCTCCTCGGCGACACGGCGAACCCGCGCGACTCGCACAAGTTCGCGCTTCCCACCGCCGCGGACCCGGGGGCGATGCGCTACGTGGGGGCGGTCTCCTTCCACAGCTGGGGCAACGGGACGCCCGAGCAGTACGGTGCCTGGGGCGACCTCGCCGGCTGGCTGGGCCTTCCCCTGATCGTGGCCGAGGCCGGCGTCGACCCCGGGGCCTACCAGAACGCGGCCTACGACAGCTTCGCCTACGGCCTCCGCGAGGCCCGGCAGTTCCAGGAGCTGCTCCGGTTTGCGCGCCCGCAGTCCATCCTCTACTGGCAGTTCACCGACGACTACGCTCTCGTGCATGTCGGGCCGAAGGGGGAAATCGAACCCACGGGCCGTTTCTGGATGATGAAGCAGTTTGCGAACCTGTCCCCCGCCAAGGGCGGCGTCATCGCGACCGGGAGCGACCAGCCCGACGTCCTCATCAGCGGCTTTGCCCGGGGCACCGCAATCGCGGTCCATATCCTGAACACCGGCCCGGAGCGCGCCGCCACGCTCTCAGGGTTGCCCCAGGGAACTTGGAGGAAGGTCACCACGACCGAGTCGGCCGGTTATCAGGAAGCACAGGAGAACCTGGCCGGCCCGGAAGGGCACTTGCACCTCCCGGCCCGGAGCCTGACGACCCTCGTTCGCGACTAGCAGCTACTTGCCGCCGTACCAGAAGCCGCGCTGCCAATTGTGCTCGCGCAGCTTCTCCAGCAGCGGCGCGGGCATGGGCGGGAGGGCGCTCACGGCGCAGTTGGCCTCCGCCTGGGCGGGGCTGCGCATGCCCGGGATCACGGTGCTCACGGCCGGATTGGCCAGGGCGAACTTGATCGCCGCCTGCGGGAGCGTGTAGCCGCTTCCCTCGATCGTGGCCTTCACCTTTTCGGCCCGGGCCACGGCGCGCTCGAGGCGGTCGCCCGCAAAATAGCCCTGCCGGAAATCCCCGTCGGGGAACCGGGTCTCCCTCGTCCACTTTCCGGTCAGCGCGCCCTCGTCGAACACGACCCGGACGATGATCCCCACGTTGTGGAGCAGGGCGGCGGGGAGAAGCTCGGCGGCGGGCTCCTGCTCGAAGATGTTGTAGATCACCTGGACCACGTCCACCCAGCCGTCGCGCATCAGGTCGATGACGGCGTTCTGGTCGTGCTCGGGGGTGGAGACGCCGATGAACCGGATCTTGCCCTCCTCCCTGAGCTTGCGCAGGACCGCGAAGGGCTCGGGGTTCCGGTTCCAGGCGCGCGTCCACGTGTGCAGCTGGAGGAGGTCGATCGTGTCGGTGCCGAGGTTTTTCAGCCGCTGCTCGACGTTTTCCCGGAGATAGCTCTCCGGATAGCGCTCCGAGGCCACGCAGTAGGGGGAGGGCGGCCAGTGCCCCGGCATCTTCGGGGGCGTCTTTGTCGCGACGATGACCTTCCCGCTCCGCCCGCGGAGGGCCTGCCCGATCAGGCGCTCGCTCTTCCCGTCGCCGTACCCGGCCGCGGTGTCGATGAAGTTGACCCCCAGGTCGAGCGCCCGGCCAAGGGCCGCCAGGGATTCCGCCTCGCTCTGGGGCCCCCAGCTTCCGCCGATGGCCCAGGCGCCGAATCCGATTTCCGAAACCGAGAGGTTGGTTTTTCCCAGCAGTCGATGGTTCATTTTTTTTGGGGGGTGGCGGAGAAGCTCCGCCATTTCGCGAGAGGCAGGTTGGCGAGCGCGATCAGGGCCAGCTGGCTCGCCACAAAGGCGGTCAGCCACCAGAACGCGGCCTCCGTGAAGCCGTAGCTGTGCAGGCCCACGCCGAGCATGTTCGTCCCGAACCAGCTCCAGCTGGTGACGATGTTGCCGAAGATCGCCAGGCACATGAGCCCGCGCTGCCGGATCACCCCGCCCCAGCGGGCGTGGAGGATCAGGGCGTTCCACAGGACGATCATGACCGCGCCATTCTCCTTGGGATCCCATCCCCAGAACCGGCCCCAGGACTGGTCGGCCCAGATGCCGCCGAGGACGGTTCCGACGAAGCTGAACAGCGTGGCGAAGCAGACAATCCCGTAGACCATCCGCGCGAGCGCGTCGGCGGTCTCCCTGTCGAGCGACTTCGTGAAGACCCCTCGGATCACGTAGATGAGGGCGAGGCAGCCCGCGAGGAAGGTCGAGGCGTAGCCCGTGGTGACGACCACGACGTGGGTCCCGAGCCAGAAGTTCGAATCCAGCACGGCGCGCATCATTTCCATCGTGTCGCCGCCCAGGGCCAGGTGGTGCGCGATGATCAGGGTGGAGAAGCCGATCAGCCCCGCGGCCACACTCCCGATGGCGTTCCGGTAGATGACCTCGAGGACGATGCAGAGGGCGGCGGCCCCCCAGCCGATGAAGAGCGCCGAGGAGTACAGGTTGGTCACGGGGGGCCGGCCCTCAAGCCACATGCGAACCAGGATCCCCGCAGTGGCGGCGGCCCACGCGACGGCCACCAGCAGGAAGGCGCTCCTGCCCAGGGCCTGCGTCCAGGCGAGCCACGAAACGACGGCGAGGAGGAAGGCCAGCACGTACAGGGCTGTGCTCGTGGCAAAGGGGTCGGTCGCATTGAAGCGCACCTCCGCGTGGGTCTTCGCAAGGGCCTGGGAGCTGAGGCGCTTGTCCAACTCATCCTGGTAGAGGGCCACCAGGTGGTTGAACTGCACCGGCTGCTGGTGCCGCCAGGCGTAGCCGAGGCCGGCGTAGGCGAGCGCGGAGGCATTGACCTCGCCCGTCTGGAAGGTCTCCAGGAGGGCCTGGCCGGTGGTCCTCCAGGCGTTCGGGTCCGTGGAGCCAGGGTCCGGCGGTATGGCGAGGACGTTGGTGTCCCCGGCAAACTCGGCGAACCTCTGACCGATCGAAATCAGCGCCTGGACCGCGGCCTCGTCGTGCGGCTTGCCGGCCTGCTTCGCCCGGACCGCCGCGATCCCGTCCGGCAGCCTGCCCTGGAAGGTGAGCAAGTCCCCAAGGAAGTCCGGGGATTCGGGCGGGACCACGGTGTGCTTGAGCCGGTCGTAGAGGGTAAGGTTGGCCGCCAGCTGGACGACCGCCCTCTGGAAGGCCGTGCGCGAGGCCTCCTCGACGGGCTCCGCCAGCTTCTCCTGGCTGCCGATCGCCTGCAGGTACGGCGAAATCTGGTTGAAGGAAAACTGCCGGTAGCGCGTGTCGAGCATCCCAAGCGTCGCCATCACCTGGTCGGCCGTCCCGGAGTACCTGATCGCCAGGTTGTCGTCCGTCCTGCCGATCAGCGCCAGCAGGTCGGGGTTGTCGATCGTGAAGATCGCGTACCCGTCGGCCTTCCCGGGCCTGAAGAACACGTCGAGCAGCCAGTCGGTCGGCGTCAGTTCCCGGCCGTCGTCGGAAAGAAGGGGATGGTTCCCGTCCGGCGTGGTCAGGAACTGGTTCCCGTGGATCTCCAGGAGGGAGCTTCGCCCGAGGGTGTCCAGCGGCTTCATACGGCCGTCGGCGAGCACGGGAATCCGGCCGAAGCCCGCCAGGTCGAAGGCCCCGGGATTGCGCGGTGGCAGAAGCGTCCATCCCAGCCACGCGAGGGCGAGGACAAGGACGGCGTGGGGCAGGAACCTCTTCATGGCGCAACCTCCGCGCGCCGGCGCTTGCCGAAGAACCCGACAAGGTGGAAGCCGAACTGAACGAGCAGGCCCAAGGTGATGGTCGTGCAGGCCACGTACGGCAGGGTCCAGCTCGGGTTGTGCACGACCTGGAGGATCGAGGTATGGTCCTCATTGGCGAAACTCTGCTGGTAAAAGGTGAGGCCCGCCGCCCGCAGCGGGTTATTCATGTAGATCAGCACCTCGCGCTGGCCCGCTCCCGGCGTCGCCAGGCGCAGCCGGCTGGAGAAATTCCTGGGAATGTCGGTGCCCGGATAGATGTCGTGGCTGAACTTGAGGAGCGTCACGGAAAACGGCAGGTAGCGGCGCTCAAATCGAAGCGCGATCTTCCACGAGCGGCCCGCGTAGTCGAAGTGCTGCGGCATCCCGAGCTCGGTCGAGACCAGGAACGTGCCAAGCGAGCCGTCGGGCCCGTCCAGCTCCACGTACGCCGCCGGCATGTTCCTCTCATCCTCCTTGTAGGTGACCGCGAGCGGCGTCAGCGCGAGCTGCGTGCCCATGCCCGCGGTTGCCTGCGAGGGCGGGGCCCCCGGGGCGTCGCGGCGCATTTGGAGGGCCGCGTTGGGGAAGTATCCCTTGGAAACCACACGGAAGGGCAGGGCCGGATGCTGGACGGGGTCGCCCGCGGCGAGGATCCCCTCCGGAATCGCGACCACGTGGTCGACCTGCGGGTCCGTCGTGTCGACGACGGCCAGCTCGCAGTCCCGGTTGCTCTCGGAATAGTTCTTGGTCTGGCCCTCGTCGAGGCTGAGTTCGAACTCCTTCTGGAAGAGGCTCGTCAAGAAGCCCCCGGCAAGGAGCAACACCAGCCCGGCGTGGGTCAGCCAGATCCCGATCTTGCGCCACGTGAGCCGGAACCGGTGGAGGTGGGCGGCCGCGAGGTTCAGGAACAGCATGCCCCCGATGAAGTAGCCGCCCGGGAAGACGGGAAGCGCGAGGTCCGAGCCGGGGAGCTTCACGAGCACAAACAGGCTGTAGAAGAACTTTTGCTGGACCCCCCAGACGCCGAGGTCGGCCTGCTTCAGGGTGGCCCAGAAGATCAGGACGAGGCCGAGCGCGAGCAGGCCTATCGTGAGCCTCAGCGACACGAAGAAGTCGCGAAACTGTAGGGCGAGGTTCCTCATTGCGCGGACGCCGGCTTCACGGTCTTGAGGAAGTCGAGGAATGCCTGTTTCTGCGATGACACGACGGGGTCGGGCCCGATCAGCTTGAAGAACCAGGTTCCGTCCCCGAACGGGACGATGGCACCCAGGAGCCGCTTCGGGCCCTGGCTGCTCGCAAGATCAACCACCGCGAATGAGAGCCCGTTTGCCTGGAAGCGCTCGGCGGCCCCGGGGAGGCCTTCCTCCGGGAGCGGAGGCAGCCCCACCTGTCCACGCCAGCGGTTGATGTTCGCGAGCTCCCCGCCGACATCCCCAGGGAAAGCCGTGACGGAAAGGTCGGCCGAACCGCCGGCCCCCGGCACCGCAAAACTCGCCTTGCGCATGGGGGAACCGGGTCCCGGCTCCCAGGAAGGCGGGGCCGTCCACGTGAGGGACGCGCCGCTTGCGGTCGGCACGGCCGCACCCGCCATGGCGCCCCCGGGCGCGGACGGCTGGTCGCCGCCAGCGGGGCCACCGGTCCCTGCCGCCGGGAGCTCCGGGTCCTTCTCCTTGGGCACCGTGTATTCAGTGACCTTTTCCTCGCGGCAGCCGCTCAGGAGGAGGGGCGCGGCAGCCAAGGCAAGCGCGGCGAGGACCTGTCGGCGGAGACCCATGAATCCCAATGGGTCGCACGGTTCGCCAAAAACTTCAACCCAAGGATTGGGCAGCGATCGAACTGCAGGGACGCGCGGCCCGCGCGTCCGTGCCTGCGAATGGCCCTGAAGTTTGCCCGGACGGGCGGGCCGCCCGTCCCTACCTAAAAACGTCGGTTGAATTTCAGGTTTCATTTGCAACACTTGTCCCATGCGCCCGCCCATCCGCCTTTTACCTTTGTTCGCCCCTGCTTTGCTGATTGGCTCCGCGGCGATGTCGTGCGCACAACCCCCCTGGGCGTATCCCGCCGCCCCGCAGGGCGACGTCGTCGACGACTACCACGGCTCCAGGGTCGCCGATCCCTACCGCTGGCTGGAAAACCTGGATTCGCCGGAGACCCGGGCATGGGTGGCGGCCGAAAACGAACTCACCTTTGGTGTCCTGGACAAGCTCCCGCAGCGTGCCCGGTACACGGCCCGGCTGAAGGAACTCTGGAACTATCCGCGGTACGGGCTGCCCTTCACGGAGGCCGGGCTCGTATTCTACCGGAAGAACGACGGCCTCCAGAACCAGTCCGTGCTGTTCGTGCAGCCGGGCCTCGGGGCCCAGCCCAGGGTCCTGCTCGACCCCAATCCCCTTGCCGCGGACGGGACCATCGCGCTCACCACCACGGAGGTGTCCCACGATGGCAGGTGGCTCGGGTACGGCACGGCGGTGGCGGGATCAGACTGGAACGAATTCCGCGTTCGCGATGTCGCGACCGGACGCGACACACCGGACGTCATCCGCTGGGTCAAGTTCTCGGCGTTGTCCTGGACCCGCGACGGCCGCGGGTTCTTCTACTCGCGGTTTCCCGGGCCGAAGGGGGGAAAGGGACCCGAGGGGACGTTCGACGCCCTCGCGAACCAGGCGATCTACTACCACCGCCTGGGCACGCCGCAGGAGAGCGACGCGCTTGTGCTGGCGATTCCCTCCGAGCCGAAATGGCTGCTCTACGCGGGCGTTTCGGAGGACGGGCGGTACGCGGTCATTTCGATTGGCCGGGGCGACTCCGTGAACAACCTCCTGCGCGTCGTCGACCTGGCCGACCCGGCGGCGCCGGAGGTCGGGGCGCCTGCGGTCAAGGTGGCCGACGAGTGGAATGCCAAGTACAACGTCATCGGAAACCGCGGTCCGGTGTTCTTTGTCCAGACCAACCTGGGCGCTCCGCGCAACAGGGTCGTCGCGATCGACCTCAGCAATCCGGCCCCGGCCGCGTGGCGGACCGTGGTCCCCGAGGGTCCCGACACGATCGAGGACTCCGGCATTGTCGGGGGCAGGGTGGTGGCGAAGACCCTGCACGACGCCGCGAGCCGCCTGCTCGTGTACTCGGAGGAAGGAAGCCTGGTCCGGGAAATCCCGCTGCCCGGGATCGGATCCGTGGGAGGGTTCAGCGGCCACGAAGAATCCCCGGAGCTGTACTATAACTTCACGTCGTTCACCTACCCGGCGACCAACTTTCGCTGCGATGTGAACTCCGGGGCCAGCGAGCCATTCCATGCGCCCCAGGTTGCCTTTGACCCCTCCGCCTATGAGACCAAGGAGGTCTTTTACCCGTCCAAGGACGGCACGAAGTTGCCGATGTTCATCACGTCGAGGAAAGGCCTCGTGCTCGACGGCTCGGCGAAGGCCCTGCTGTATGGCTACGGCGGTTTCAATGTCTCATTGACCCCGTATTTCTCGGTGTCGAACCTGGCCTGGATGGAGCAGGGAGGGGTGTATGCCCAGCCAAGCCTTCGCGGGGGAGGGGAGTACGGCGAGGCGTGGCACGAGGCGGGGATGAAGGAGCGAAAGCAGAACGTCTTTGACGACTTCATCGCGGCGGCGGACTGGCTCTTTGCGAACCGGTACACCTCGCCCTCGCGTCTTGTGATCAGCGGCGGGAGCAACGGGGGACTCCTGATCGGGGCCACGCTGAACCAGCGCCCCGATCTCTGCCGGGTCGCGTGGCCGGACGTCGGCGTCATGGACATGCTCCGCTTCCAGAAATTCACGATCGGCTGGGCCTGGGTCGCAGACTATGGGTCGAGCGACGACTCCGCAGGCTTCAGGGTGCTGCGCGCCTACTCGCCGCTCCACAACGTGAAGCACGGGGCGCGGTACCCGGCCGTCCTCATCACGACCTCGGACCATGACGACCGGGTCTATCCGGCGCACTCGTTCAAGTATGCCGCGCAGATGCAGGCCTCCGCCTATGACGGCCCGGGAGCCCTGCCTGTCCTGATCCGGATCGAGACGCGGGCGGGCCACGGCGCGGGGAAGCCGATCTCCAAGGTGATCGAGGAGACGGCCGACAAGCTTGCGTTCGCGGAGTATTACCTGGACGGCGCCGCGACCGCCTCGGATGCGAAGACGCAGTAGCTGTGCGGCATCACGTGGACCGTGAAGGCGCACCGCGGGTCCTCGTCTTCGGAGGCGCGGCGGCCAAAGGACCGGTGGACCACGGGCTGGCCCGTGATCACCTGGCCCGTCACGAGGTCGCGCAGCACCGCCGTGCCCCCGGAGACCAGGACCCGCACGTCCGATTCCACCGGCAGGAATGACTGCACGATGAAGGTGTGGTTGTCGTAGGCGAAGAGGGCGACCTGCGCCGGCCCCTCCACGCGGACCGGAAAGTCCCGCATGACGTACGACTTGATTTCCGAGGTGACCTCCGGGGGAAGGCGGTACAGGTCCGCAAAGTTCTCGGGGACCGTCAGCACATAGAGCGCCCCCTTGGAATACTTCTCCATGAGAAGGAGCGGAAACCCGGTGCCGTCGGCCACGCCGCGGATGAGGGGCCAGGTCTCATTCGTGAGGAAGCGGATTTCGGGGAAGAGGACGGCCGGGTGCGGCCCCGGCCCGCCGAACTCGTTGCCGTTGCCGGCCCCGTATGCCCCCCAGTAGTCCTGCACCGCCGCCTTGTGGTCGGTGTACTCCAGCTCGGCGATGTCCTCGATTCCCCGTCCCTTGAGCGCCCGGAGCAGTCCCGAGGTGATCACCACGGACTTCCCGGCCGTGAGCTGGCCCTTGATCCTGGCGACAATGTCGGGATCAAACTTCGCCGACTCGGTGAGCAGCACCAGGCTCGCTGCCGTCGGAAAGTCGGGATGAAGGTCGATCGGAATTCCGATCATCCCGAGATAGTTGTGAAGGAAGTCCTCCCCGGTCGACTGGTAGGGCTTGTAGCAGGCGATGCCGATCGGGTTGCCCAGCTTCCCGAGGAAGCCGTCGACCTGCTCCAGGGAATATCCAGCCACGCGGGCCATCGTCGGTTCGGGTGCCCTCCCGGCAGGCTGGAGAAAGAACGGCGGCCGGATCTGCCCATAGTCAAAGCTCGTGGGAAGCCCCTGCCACGCGTAGCGGTCGCCCGACTGCACCGGGTTCAGCATGGCGGACCACTCAAAGAGCATGATCTCGGGGGCCTTGGCGAAGAGCGTGTCCCAGAGCTGCTCCGCATAGCGGTCGATGTACCGGACATCGTACGTGTCCACCCATCCGCCACCGTTCCCGCCCGGCTTGATGTTCTCGAAGTACCGGAAGATCTGGTAGCTCTCGTAGGGCTGGAGGTGCTGGTCGGTGACGACCCCCTCCCGGGTCTCCGTGCCCGTGTAGATCCCGGCGAACATCTTCGGCTCCTTGTCGAGGTCGTAGCCCAGCCCCTGGAAATGCTCATACCAGTTGGGAAATTTGATCACAATCCTGCAGGCCGGGTTGGCGGCCCTCGCGGGCTTGATCAGGAGGTTTTCGGCAACGTCGTCCATCAGGTCCAGTCGGAACTGGGTCCAGGTCCGGCCTCCCTTCGCCGCGATGTCGGAATCCGTCTTTGTGTTCACGAAGAAAAAGTCGTCGAGGATGATCTCGTCGAAATGGCGCGCCGTCATCGCAACTACGCCGCTCACGTACTCGCGGACCTTGGGGTCGGTGTAGGAGAACGACTCAAACTGGCCGCCGCCGCCGCCGGCGGACAACGCCATCCCGCCCGCGACCTTCACGCCCCGGTCGAGGAAGAATTTCTTCACCTGCTCGAGCACCTGCTCGTCGGCCACCTGGTAGCTGCGGTACGACTCGATGTAGACCTTGTCGACCTTGAGCTGGCGGCTGATTGTGTCCCAGTCGCGCTGCAGCACCTGAGGGTCCTTGAACTGCTGGACAACGCGGATCGGAATGTAGATCGCCGTCGAGAAGTTCTGGTAGCGGCCGGCGGCCGCAGCCGCCGACAAGGTTGCTAGGGCCAGCGCGAGGGCGCACAGGCCGTGTTTCAGGCGGGGTAGCGGGGTCATGGGTAGCCGAACCGATATGCACAAATCGCCACACCTGCAAGCCGGGCGGCCCGGACCCGGATTCTGTAGGTCAGCGAGCTTGCTCGCGCTCATAAGGGCGCGAGCAAGCTCGCTGACCTACAAGGAACCCTTGGTCCGGGCAAATCCCCGGGGTCATTCCAACACCCCTGGCGAATTGGGCCTATTCAAGACGGGCCGGTGAGCTGCGTCTGGACCTGCAAGTTTGCCCGGACGGGCGAGCCGCCCGTCCCTACCTTATACGATCGCGCTGCAGCGACAGCAACATCAGCACCGCGGCCAGCGCCACATAGGCCCCTGCGAACTGCAGCGCGACGACTCTCGGCATGCCGTCGAGCGCCCACGCAAAATACATGCTCCCGTCCGGCTTGGCCGAATGGATGATCCCGAAGATCGTCAACACGGCGCCCACAGCCAGATAGGCAGCCGATAGGCGCAGGCGTCGATCCACCATCTCGACGACGAAACCTGCCCAGATCATCGACGTGATGATGAAGCCGTTTCCAAGTGCCACGACCACGTCCATCGCGGGCAGGCCCTGTCCCCCTGCCGTCAACAGCTTCGCGAACTGCTCGGCCGGCACCACGGCCGGGTCGCCGAGCTTGATCGCAAGCATCCGGGCGATGGCCGGGAAGAAACTGAAGGCCACGGCCACAGCGTGGCGCGAAGGCGTCACCTCAAAGGCCTGGATCGTGATTTCCAGGGCGACAAACACGAGGATGGGTGCGAGCACGGCGAGCGGAAGCACCTCGACGATGTTGGCGAGGTATCCCAGGACTCCGCCGAGGCCGACGAAGAGTCCCGTCAGGAGGGTGTATCCCGCACGGGCTCCCATCCGCTTGAAGGCCGGCTGGCCGATGTACGGGGTCGTCTGGGCGACGCCGCCCAGAAGGCCGGCCGCAAGGGTGGCCACCGCCTCGACCAGAAGGATGTCGCGGGTGCTGTAGTCATCGCCCGCCACCCGTGCGCTCTCCGTCACGTTGATCCCCCCGACGACCGTAAGCAGGGCGAACGGCACGATGAGCGGGAGATAGGTCAGGGATGGGCGCAATCCGCCGACAAACCCCAGCGAGGGGAAGGGCAGGGAGAACCGCAGTCGCATCCCATGCGGTGGATGAAAGTCCCCGCCGCTTAGGCCGAGATACCCCAGGCCAAAATAGAGGACCGCCCCCACGGCGAACGCGACCAGGACCCCGGGCAGTTTTCCCGGAAGCTTTCCCCTGGCGACGAGGGCATACAACACAAGGCCGAGGGACACGAACCCGACCACCGGCAGCCGCATGATTTCCAGCATGGGGATGAACCCGATCAGCATCAGGGCGATGCCCGCGATGGATCCCAGCAGCCCGGCCTGCGGGACCATCCGCTGGACCCGGGCCCCGACGAACGCCAGGGCGAACTTGAGGACCCCCATGATCACGGTCGCCGCCATGCCCAGGTGCCAGGTGGCGATCGCGGCATCGCGTTCGTCCATCCCCGCCTGCTTGAAGGCGATGAAGGCCGGGCCGAGGACCAGGAGCGCCATTCCGATCGTGGACGGCGTGTCCAGGCCCAGCGGCATCGCGGTCACATCGGTCTTCCCCGTCCGCCTCGCAAGACGAATGGCCATCCAAGTGTAGATCCCGTCGCCGACCAGGACCCCGAGGGCGGTCCCCGGAAACATCCGCCCAAACACGATGTCGGCCGGAAACTGGTACGCGCCGACCAGGACCGTCGCGAGGAAGGCCATCACCGACAGGTTGTCGACAACCAGGCCGAAAAAGCCGTTGATGTCGTCCGAAACGAACCAGCGGTACCGCGGCACAGCGTCCATTCGGGGAGGGAATCTTATGCTCCGGTGTCGGCGAGCCAAAAAATCCTGGGCTGCACCGGTACTGGGTCCGTGAGGACAGGCTGACTCAGGCGGGCGTTTCGAGGTAGGGACGGGCGTCCCCGCCAAGCCTGCCCTGAGTTTATCGAAGGGTCCGGGAATACTTCAGGCCCATTCGTAGGCCCGGACGCCCGGGCCGGGCGTCATCTACCCGATTTCAGTCAAATGGACCCACTTCCGTCGCCCCCGGACGCTTGACACGACTGCCGCAAAAGACCATTCCAGTGACCCCTTAAGCACGAAGCAAGGGGTTCGGGCGACCGCCAGCCGGGGTCCGTTTCCACCTAGCTCACTCTTACTCAATCGTTAACCTCCATCCTCCCTCCTTGCCATGGCCCAGAGCGAAATCCTCCTACTCAAACCCGTCGAAGGTCTCGGCGGCGAGGGTGACCAAGTAAAAGTCCGCGCCGGTTACGCGCGCAATTTCCTTTTGCCCCGCGGCGTCGCGGTCCCTCTCACCGAGTCCAACCGGAAGCAGGTCGAGGCGCTCAAGAAGCGTCGGGCGGTCCGCGAGACCCAGGAGCTGGCCGGGGCCAATGAAATTGCGGAGAAACTCGGCAAGACGAGCCTCGCCTTTGCGGTCAAGACGGGCGAGGGCGGCAAGACCTTCGGCGCCATCACCTCGGCGGACATCCACGACAAGCTGGTCGCGGCGGGCTTCTCCATCGAGAGGAAGCGGATCCATCTGTTCGCGCCAGTGAAGACCCTCGGCCAGCACACGGTCAAGATCAAGCTGCACGCCGACGTCACGGTGGAGCTGAATTTCGACGTCGTGTCCGAGAATATCATTGAGCCGGTGGTCGAGGAGAAGAAGGGCGTGGATAGGAAATTCGACGCCAAGAAGTAGCCTGCGCGTGAGGCATGGCTGACGAACCACCCCCCTCCCTCCGGCGCCCTGACACGCCGGTTGCGGCCCGCGTTCTTCCCCACAGCCTGGAAGCCGAGGAGTACCTGCTGGGCTGCTGCCTCCTGGACGGGGCCGACAGCATTGCCCGGTGCCTGGAGGCAAAGCTTCCGCCCGCAGCCTTCACGTCGGCCGCGAACCGGGTCATCTACGAGAAGGTGATCGAGCTCTACCAGAAGAGCCCTCCCGTCGACATCGCCGTTTTGGCCGAGGAACTGAAAACGTCGCGCCAGCTCGAGGCCGTGGGGGGGTACTCGTACCTCGCCAAGATCAGCGGGAGCATCCCGACGACCGCGCAGGCCCAGTACTTCCTTGAAAAGGTCCGCGAACTGCACCTCCTGCGCGAACTGATCAAGGTGGCGACCGGAGCCGTCGAGGACTGCTTCAACTTCACGGGCGGGCTCCCCGAGTTCATTGACAAGGTCGAGCAGAACGTCTTCCGGGTCACCCAGGACCGCATCTCAGACTCGGCCAAGCCGATGAAGGAGACGACCCGCGAAGCGATGCGCGTCATCAACAAGATGATGATGAGCAAGGGCGAGGTCACCGGGGTGCCCTCGGGCTTCAAGGACCTCGATGTCAAGACCTGGGGCTTCCAGAAGCAGGAGATGATCGTGCTGGCGGCGCGCCCCGGCATGGGGAAGACCTCCCTGGCCCTCAACTTTGCCGAGGCGGCCGCGGTGCCAAAGCGCGGTGAGCCCGTCGCCACGCTTATCTTCTCCCTTGAAATGAGCGCCTCGCAGCTGGCCATGCGCATGCTCTGCTCGAAGGCCGGGGTCGACATGCAGAAGCTCCGAGGCGGGGTGGTCGGCCAGAAGGGCGAGGAGCTGCAGCAACTGCTCGACGCGGCCGATGAGTTCGCCAAGGCTCCCATCTTCATCGACGATTCCAGCCACCTTTCGATCATGGAGCTGCGCGCCAAGGCCCGCCGCCTCCACGCGCGCCACAAGCTCGGACTGATCATTGTGGACTACCTCCAGCTGCTCAGCCCCACGGATGCCCAGGTGCCCCGGGAGCAGCAGGTGGCGGAGGCTTCCCGCGGATTAAAAGCGCTTGCGAAGGAACTCGACCTCCCGGTCGTTGTATTAAGCCAGTTGAACCGTTCGCCCGAAAAGGAAAACCGCACCCCCAGGCTTGCCGATTTGCGCGAATCCGGAGCCATCGAACAAGACGCCGACGTAGTACTCATGCTCACCCGCCCCGTGAAGGATTCCGACGACGGCAGCCCCGCCTCCGACGACTCCCCAACCGAGTTAATCGTTGCCAAGCAACGAAACGGCCCGGTAGGAGAGTTGCGGCTTACGTTCCTCCGACACATCACCCGCTTTGAAAACTACACCCAGTAACCCGCTGCCCCGGCTCGCAAGTCTGTTGGTTGCCGCGTGTTTGCTTGCCTTTGCGGCCCCCGCGCCGCTGCGTGCGCAGGCGACCCCGACCGGGGCACCGGCGACCGGCGAGCCGACGTTCAAGGTGGGCACCCTCACCGTGAAGTTCGTCGGGACGGCCAACGTGAACGAGCAGTTGGTCCGGGCCAACATGCAGGTGCACGAGGGCGGGGACTTCGACGACGCGCTCCTCGACCGCGACATCAGGAACCTCTACACGACCGGGCTTTTCGAGTTCATCCAGATCAAGCGCGAGCAGGTGGACGAGCACACGGTCAACCTCGTGGTCGAGGTGACGCCCAAGTTCCGCGTCCTGGCCATACGCTTTGAGGGGAACAAGCACTACAAGTCCGGGAGGCTCGAAAAGGAGACGAAGACGAGGCCCAACACGGCCCTGGACGAGCGCCAGGTGAAGGAGGACTCGGAAAAGCTGCGCGACTACTACCAGAAGGAGGGCTACAACCAGGTGGTCGTCACGTACAAGATCGAGCGCGACCGCGCCACGGGCTTCGGCTCGATCGTGTTCCGGATCATCGAGGGGCCCAGGGTCAAGATCCAGGAGGTCCGCTTCACCGGGAACCCTCATTTCAAGGCGAAGGAGCTCCGGGGCCAGATGGACACCAAGAAGTGGTGGTTCCTGTCGTGGCTGATGGGCACCGGGAGGTTCAAGGACGACGACTTTGCGGACGACCTGGACAAGCTGCGGGACTTCTACCGGGAGCACGGCTACCTGGACGTCGACATTCCGGAGGACAAGGTCGTGTTCGACTACCCGAAGCCGGACAAGCTCATCCTGACGATCGCGGTTTCCGAGGGGCGCCAATACCACATCGGCAAGATTTCCTTCTCCGGAAACCGGCTCCACTCGTCGGCCCTGCTGCGGCGGGTGGTCCGCCAGAAGAGCGGCGCGGTGTTCGCCCCCTCCAAGCTCGACTCGGACTCCGAGCGCCTTGAGGACTTCTACGGCAAGGACGGCTATCTCGACACCCGGGTGCGGCTCATCCGACACCCCAATATCGCCACCGGCAACATCGACATCGAGTACGAGGTGACGGAGAGCGAAAAATACAACGTCGAGTCGATCGTCGTGGAGGGCAACACCAAGACCAAGAGCATCGTCATCCTCAGGGAGCTGGTTCTGGGCCCGGGAGACGTCTTCGACACGGTCCGGGAGAAGATCAGCAAACAGCGCCTCCAGAACACCCGTTTCTTCGACGACGTCGAGACCGGCTCGCAGGACACGAACATACCTGGGCGCCGGAACCTCCGGGTGTCGGTCAAGGAGGGCCGGACCGGCAGCCTGACCTTCGGCGTCGGCTACAGCACGCTCGAGAGGACGACCGCCTACGTGGAGGTTTCCCAAACCAACTTCGACCTTTTCAACGCCAAGTCCATCTTCCAGGGCGACGGCGAGAAGTTCCGCATCCGCCTGCAGATCGGCTCCCTATCCAACGAGGCGCTGATCAACTACGAGAAGCCGTACCTATTCGACAAGCTTATCACTCTGGGGTTCAGCATCTTCCGTACTACCTCCGACTACATCAGCCAGTACTATAGCCAGATCAACCTGGGCGGCCAGGTGTACTTGAGGAAGCACCTGTTCGAACTCATCGACGCGCAGTTGAGCTACAGCTACCAGGTGATCGAGATCAAGAATGTCGCCTCCGGGGCCTCCACGGTGATCCAGGAGGCGGCCGGCAACAACAACGAGTCGACCGTCGGTCTGTCGCTTTCCCGCGACACCCGCGACAAGATCCTCAACACGACCTCGGGCAACAGCATCGTGCTCAACACGAACGTCACGGGCGGTCCGCTGGGCGGGAAGAACAACTACTACAGCTTCGAGTTCCGCGGTTCCCAGTTCTTCGAGATCTTCAAGGCCCAGACCCAGGTGGTCTCGCTGATCGCGAGGGGCGGCGCAAAGCTCACGTTTGGTGACACCAAGACGCTGCCCTACTACGACACATGGTATCTCGGCGGTCCGGACGATCTCCGCGGCTTCGAGTACCATGAGGTCAGCCCGCGCGACCAGTTCACCGAGCCGATCGGCGGAAAGACGTATGGGATGTACTCGATCGAGTACTCCCTCGACCTCGTCGACCCGATCCGGGGCGCCATTTTCTATGACGCGGGCTTTGTGAACCCCGGGACCTTTGACTTCAGCCCGCGCAACATGAACGACGACTGGGGCGTCGGCGTACGACTCTTCGTCATGGGCGCCCCGCTCGACCTCGACTACGGCATTCCGCTGCGCGGCGACAAGAACAACCGCCAGGGCAACCAGTTCAATTTTTCCTTTGGCACGCGCTTCTGATTCTGCTCTAGTCTCCCTTTTATCCCCGAAAACCTCCCTACATGAAGAAACTCCTGCAGTCCCTACTTATCCTTGGCGCATTCGGCCAGGTCGCGCTCTTTGCCCAAGCTCAACCCGCGCAAAAGATCCTTTTCGTGGACATGGCGAAACTTTACGACGGCCACTACCGCGCCATCGAGGCAAGGGCCAAGCTGCAGGCAGACGGCCAGAAGGCCCAGGCCGAGCTCGACAGGCTTTCCAAGGAGATCAACGCGCTGGTGCAGCAGTTCAAGGAGCTCGATGAGCAGTCGAACAACCCGACCGCCACCGCCGAGGCCAAGACGAAGTCCCAGGCCGCGGCCCAGGCCAAGTACCAGGAGATCCGCTCCAAGCAGGCGGACGCCACCAAGTTCCAGGAGAACGTCGGCCGGGAGCTCCAGCAGCGCAACAAGGAGGTCCAGGGCATGATCATGGAGGATATAGCCAAGCTCGCCGCCGACGTTGCGAAAAAGGACGGCGCCACGGTGCTGATCGACAAGTCGGGCCCGACCATGTTCGGCTTCCCGGCAGTCATCTATTCCGACCCGTCGTTCGACATCACCGCCGAGGTCGCGGCAGAGATCGCCAAGACCAAGCCGGTCGCGACGCCCGCCACGACGCCCACCACGCCGGCCCCGACGCCCGCTCCGCCGGCCGACACGTCGGCCCCCGCGGATGTCACGGCGCCGGTGGCCCCCAAGAGCTGACCTGCAGCAGACAAACGGTTTTCACCGAGGCCCCGCTCCCAGCGAGCGGGGCCTCTTTTTTGCCCGCTTGCGCCGAGGGCCAAAACGCCCACGCTGGCGCCATGCACGTGTCGTTTTCCACGGCCGAGATTGAGGCGATCGTCCAGCCGATCCGCGTGATGGGCGCAACGAGAGAGACAATCCGGGGGATTGCGGGCCTGGCCGACGCCGGGCCCGGTGACATCTCCTTCCTCGGCAACTCGAAGTACCGGGAAGACGTTGCCGCGACCCGGGCCTCGGTGGTGCTGCTCCCGGCGGATTTTACGGGCGAGCCGGGCCCAAACCAGCTGTTCCTTGCGGTCGTGAATCCCTCGGTGTCCCTCGCGAGGCTCTGCTCCCGCATCGAGCAGGCCCTCTGGCCCAGGCCGGTCCCGGGTGTCCACCCGGCCGCATGGATCGCGCCCGGCGTCGCCGTCCCGGCCAGCGCGACGGTGGGGCCGCAGTGTGTCGTCGAGTCGGGCGCCGTAATTGGCGAGCAGGTCCATTTGCAGGCCCAGGTCTACGTTGGGCGTGGGGCCCGGGTGGGCGAGGGCTCGTGGCTCATGCCCGGCGTCGTGGTCGCCGCGGAGTGCGTCCTCGGGAAGCGCGTCCGCCTCCAGCCAGGGGTCGTTGTCGGGTCGGACGGGTTTGGATACGACTTCGTGGGTGGGCGACACGAGAAACTTCCCCAGGTGGGCACCGTGGAGATCGGGGACGACGTTGAGATCGGCGCCAACACCACGATCGACCGGGCACGGTTCAGCCGGACCGCGATCGGCGAGGGCACAAAGATAGACAACCTGGTCCAGATCGCGCACAACGTCATCATCGGGCGGCACTGCCTCATCTGCGCCCAGGCGGGAATCTCGGGCAGCACCACCCTGGAGGACTATGTCGTGCTCGCGGGTCAGGTCGGGCTCGTGGGCCACGTGACGGTCGGCCGTGGGGCCAAGGTCGGGGCCCAGTCAGGAGTGAGCCGGGACGTGCCCCCGGGGGCGTCGGTGTTCGGGACCCCCTCCCTGCCGTTGATGCTGGAGCAGAGGATCATAGCCCTGCGATCCAAAATCCCGGAGCTTTTCAAGAGGGTGGCGGCCATCGAGAAGCAGCTCTCCCTGCCCGGATGACTTTCGCCGGGGCTTGCGGCTGGGCTGTTTCAGGTACAGGCTGCGGGCCCCTTTTTCGCCCGACCCATGAATAGATATCCCCCAGCCGCACTGGCCGTTTCCCTGGCTGTCCTGTCCGGCCTTTCCGGCTGCGGGGGGCAGAAGGCCGCTGTCCTTCCCCCCGTCGTCGTGGTCGCCGGTAAGGTCCAGGCGAAGGACACCCCCATCTACCTGGACGGCCTCGGCACGGTGCAGGCCTTCAATACGGTCACCGTGCATACCCAGGTGAACGGAGTCCTACAGAAGGTGGCCTTCAGGGAGGGCCAGGAGGTGAAGGCCGGCGACGTCCTTGCCGTTGTCGATCCGCGCCCCTACCAGGCCGCGCTGGACCAGGCCAAGGCCAAGAAGGCCGAGGATGACGCCCAGCTGTCCAACGCCGCCGCGATCCACCAGAGGAACGCCTCGCTCCTCCAGAAGGGGCTGGTCGACCAGCAGACGGTCGACACCGAGAAGGCGAGCGAGGACCAGTTCGCGGCCTTGGTCCAGGCCGACGAGGCCGCGATCGAGCAAAACACGGTCCAGCTTGGCTACTGCACCATCGCTTCCCCGATCGCCGGCCGGACCGGCATCCGGCTGGTCGACCAGGGCAATGTGGTCCAGACCTCGGACGCCGGCGGCCTCGTGGTCGTCACCCAGCTCAAGCCTATTTCCGTCGTCTTCACCCTCCCGCAGCAGGCGTGGCCCCAGATTCAGCGGCTGTTGGCGTCGGGAGCCAGGCTGCCGGTGCTCGCCATGGGCGACGCCGCTGTGCCCCTGGACCGGGGGGTCCTGGCCGTGGTCGACAACGAGATCGATTCGGCGACCGGCACGATCAAGCTCAAGGCGACGTTTCCCAACACCAAGCTCGCGCTCTGGCCGGGGCAGTTCGTCAATGTCCGGCTGCTGGTCGAGACCCGCAAGGGGGGCCTTGTCGTGCCCTCGAGCGTGGTCCAGCGCGGCCCGCAGGGCTCCTACGCTTTCGTGATCCAGCCTGACTCGACCGTGAAGGCGGTTCCCATCCAGGTGGCCCAGATCGACGCGGGCCTCGCCCTGGTCGACAAGGGTCTGGCCGCAGGCGACAGCGTCGTCGTCGACGGCCAGTACAAGCTCCAGGACGGCAGCAAGGTCGCTCCCTCGGCGCCGGCCGCGGGGCAGCCCGCGGCCGCCAGGCCCGCGGCGAACTGAACCGGGCGACCCGCGGGCCGTGAACGTATCCGAGATCTTCATCCGGAGGCCGATCGCGACCTCGCTCCTGATGGTCGGCGTCATCCTGCTTGGCCTCCTGGGCTATGCGCTGCTCCCGATTTCGGCGCTGCCGAACGTGGATTTCCCGACCATCCAGGTGACGACCGGGCTGCCCGGCGCCGCGCCGGACGTGATGGTGTCGTCGGTCACGACGCCGCTTGAGCAGCAGTTCGGCCAGATCAGCGGGCTCACGTCGATGAACTCGATCAGCTCGTTCGGCGTGAGCACGATCACGCTCCAGTTCAGCCTGGACCGCAGCATCGACAGCGCGGCGCAGGACGTCCAGGCGGCCATCAACGTGGCGTCCGGCGTGCTGCCCGCCAACCTGCCGAGCCCTCCGGTGTACAACAAGGTGAATCCCGCCGACACGGCGATCCTCACCCTCGCCGTCACCTCGGCCACGGTCCCGATCGACAAGGTGAACGACGCCGCCGACACCCTCCTTGCGCAGAAGCTGAGCGAGGTGACCGGGGTGGGGCTGGTGACGATCGAGGGCAACCAGAAGCCCGCCGTCCGCGTGCAGATCGACCCCGCGGCGACCGCGGCCCAGGGCCTGAGCCTCGAGGCCATCCGCACGGCGATCGCCAGCGCGAACGTGGACGCCCCGAAGGGCAGCTTCGACGGCGCCCACCAGGCCTACGCGATCAATTCCAACGACCAGCTGATCACCGCGGCCGACTACCGGGACATCATCGTCGCCTACCGGGACGGCGCCCCGATCCGGCTGAAGGACGTGGGCCGCGTCATCGACAGCGTCGAGAACACGAAGCTCGCGGGCTGGTACGGGAACCAGCCCGCAGTGATCCTGGACATCCAGCGGCAGCCCGGGGCGAACATCATCCAGACGGTCGACCGCATCAAAAAGATCCTGCCCCGGCTGCTGACGGCGATCCCGCCTTCGATCCATGTGACCATCCTGACCGACCGTACGACGACGATCCGCGCCTCCGTGGCCGACGTTCAGTTTACCCTGATCCTGACCGTGGTCCTCGTGGTCCTCGTCATCTTCCTGTTCCTGAGGAAACTCTGGGCCACCGTGATCCCGAGCGTCGCGCTGCCCCTCGCGATCATCGGCACGTTCGGCCTCATGGAACTGGTCGGGTTCAGCCTCGACAACCTCTCTCTGATGGCGCTGACGATCGCGACCGGCTTTGTCGTCGACGACGCCATCGTCATGATCGAGAACATCGTGCGCCACATCGAGGCAGGCGAGAAGCCCCTCGAGGCCGCGCTCAAGGGCTCGAGGCAGATCGGGTTCACCGTCATCTCGCTTTCCTTCTCGTTGATCGCGGTCTTCATACCGCTGCTCTTCATGACGGGGATCGTCGGCCGGCTCTTCCGGGAGTTTGCGATCACGCTCAGCGCGGCGGTCGTGGTCTCGGCCGTCGTCTCGCTTACGCTGACGCCGATGATGTGCGCGAGGCTGCTCAAGGCGGAGGGCGGGGAGGTGCACGGGCGGTGGTACGCCAGGTCCGAGAGGTTCTTTGCCGGGATGCTCGCCCTGTATGACCGGGGCCTTCGCTGGGTCCTCGCACACCAGCCGCTGACGCTCGGGGTCGCCGTGGCGACCCTCGCCGCCACGCTGGTCCTGTACGTCGTGACCCCCAAGGGGCTCCTCCCGGAACAGGACACCGGCCTCATCACCGGCGTGACTGACGCGGCCCAGAGCATCTCCTTCCGCTCGATGGTGGCGCACCAGCGGGCGATCGCCGACATCGTGATGCGCGACCCCGACGTGCAAAGCGTCACGTCCTTCGTCGGCACGGGCACCATCAATGCCACCCTGAACACGGGGCGCCTCACCATCAACCTCAAGCCCAGGGACCGCCGCAACTCCTCCGCCGACCAGGTGATCGCGCGCCTCAGGGAGAGCGTGAAGGACGTGGAGGGGATCACCCTCTACATGCAGGCCGTGCAGGACCTCCAGATCGACAGCCGGGTCAGCCGCACGCAGTACCAGTACATCCTTGAGGACTCGGACGCGGGCGAGCTCAGCCAGTGGACCCCCCGCCTGGTGGACAGGCTGCGCCTGCTGCCGCAGCTGACCGATGTCGCGAGCGACCAGCAGGCCGACGGCTACGAGCTGGACGTCGACGTCGACCGGGACAAGGCGTCCCGGCTCGACATCCTCCCGGCGGACATCGACAACACGCTCTACGACGCCCTCGGCCAGCGCATCATCTCCACCATCTTCACCCAGTTGAACCAGTACCGGGTGATTCTGGAGGTGACGCCGCAGTACCAGCGGGATCCCGCCGCGCTGGGGAAGATCTACGTGCCCGCCAATGCAAGCGCTGCTCCGGGTGCGCCCGCGGCGGCGGCCAGGCTCGTCCCGCTCGGTTCGTTCGCCAAGATCTCGATCAAGACGGCGCCGCTCGTGATCACGCACCAGGGCCAGTTCCCTTCCGCCACCGTCTCGTTCAACCTGCGCCAAGGCTACTTCCTCAGCGACGCCGTTGCCGCCGTCCAGAGCGCGCAGCGCGACATCGGCCTGCCGGAAACGGTGCAGACCACGTTCTCGGGGAGCGCGGCGGAGTTCCAGAGCTCCCTGCAGAGCGAGCCGTGGCTGATCCTGGCGGCCATCGTCGTCGTCTACATCGTCCTGGGGGTGCTGTACGAGAGCTACATCCACCCGATCACGATCCTCTCGTCGCTGCCCTCCGCGGGCGTGGGGGCGCTGGTCGCCCTCAACCTCTGCCGCATCGACTTCTCCATGGTCGCCCTGATCGGCATCGTGCTGCTGATCGGCATCGTCCAGAAGAACGCCATCATGATGATCGACTTTGCGCTGGACGCCGAGCGCAACGAGGGCCTTCCGCCGGACCAGTCGATCTACCAGGCGTGCAGGCTCCGGTTTCGCCCGATCATGATGACCACGATGGCCGCGCTTCTCGGCGCCCTCCCGCTGGCCCTCGAGGGAGGCACAGGCTCTGAGCTTAGGCGGCCCCTTGGGATCACCATGGTGGGCGGGCTCCTTCTTTCGCAGCTGCTCACGCTCTACACGACGCCGGTCATCTACCTCTACATGGACCGGCTGAGCGCGTGGGTGACGGGCCGTGCGCCCGTTCCGGCCGGCGCGACCGCGGCCGAGCCCTCGAAGCCGTGAACCTTTCCGGGCCCTTCATCCGACGCCCGATCGCCACGTCGCTCCTGGCGCTCGGCCTGCTGCTCTCGGGCGTGGTCGCGTTCAAGGTCCTTCCGATCGCGCCGCTTCCCCAGATCGAGTTCCCGACGGTGAGCGTGGGGGCGAGCCTGCCGGGGGCCGATCCGGTCACGGTCGCCACCTCGGTGTCGGCGCCGCTCGAGCGCCGATTCGCCCAGATATCCGGGGTGAGCGAGCTGACCTCAACCAGTTCGCTGGGCTCCTCGGGCGTGACGATCCAGTTCGACCTGAGCCGCAACATCGACAGCGCCGCGCGCGACGTGCAGGCGGCGATCAACGCCGCACAGGGCGACCTTCCCGCCAACCTGGTGACGGCGCCCAGCTACAGGAAGGTCAACCCCGCGGACTCGCCGATCCTGATCCTCGCACTCACCTCCGAAACCCTGGCCCCGGGCGAGGTCTACAACTATGCGAACGACGTCCTTGCCCAGCAGCTGAGCCAGGTGGGCGGGGTCAGCCAGGTCGTCGTCAGCGGCGCCCAGAAATCCGCCGTCCGGATCCAGGTCGATCCGGCCTACGTCGCCTCGCTGGGCCTGAGCCTCGAGAACATCCGGACCTTTGTGGCCTCCTCCAACGCAAACCTTCCCAAGGGAAGCATCGACGGGGAGGACAACTCGTACCTCGTGCACGTCAACGACCAGCTGCCAATGGCGGCCGACTACCGCGGGCTGGTGGCCTACCAGAAGGGCGGCGCCGCCGTCCGGCTCGGGGACCTGGGGGCCGTACTCAACTCAACGGAGAACATCCGGCAGGCCGGCTGGTTCAACGGCAAGCCCGCGGTGCTCCTGATCATCTTCAAGCAGGCAGGGGCCAACGTGATCGACACGGTGGACAGGATCCGGGCCCTGATCCCCGCGATGAAGCGGTGGATGCCTCCGGCCATCCGGCTGAACCAGGCTGTGGACCGGACAGGGACCATCCGCTCCTCGGTGGACCACATCGAGTTCACGCTGCTGGTCTCGGTCATTCTCGTGGTGCTGGTCGTCTTCGTGTTCCTCCGGCGCTTCTGGGCCACGGTGATCCCGAGTTTCACGGTACCCCTGGCGCTCGCCGGGACGTGTGGCGTGATGTACCTCGCGGGATACACGCTGGACAACCTGTCGCTGATGGCCCTCGCGGTCGCGGTCGGGTTCGTCGTCGACGACGCGATTGTCGTCATCGAGAACATCGTCCGCTACATCGAGGCGGGGCATCCGCCGATGGAGGCCGCGTTCCTGGGAGCCCGCCAGATCGGCTTCACGGTCCTTTCCATCAGCATCTCGCTCGTCGCGGTCTTCATACCCCTGATCTTCATGACCGGGCTTGTCGGGCGGCTGCTGCATGAGTTCGCGATCACGCTCACCAGCGCCATCCTGGTCTCGTGCGTCGTCTCCCTCACCTTCACGCCGATGATGTGCAGCCGTTTCCTGCGGCATGAGACCAGCGAGGACAGGCCGAACCGGTTCTTCCGCTGGCTTGAATCGCGGTTCATGGCGCTCCAGAACGGGTATGGGCGCGGTCTTTCGTGGGTGCTTCGCCACCAGCGGCTGATGCTGCGGGTGACCGAGGGCACCATGATCGCCACCGTGGCGCTGTACTGGGTGATCCCGAAGGGTTTCTTCCCGATCGAGGACACGGGGCAGATGCAGGGGATTGTCGAGGGATCCCAGGACATCTCCTTCCTGGCCTTGAAGGAGAAGCAGCAGAAGATCACGGAGGTCGTCCTCAAGGATCCCGCGATCGACTCGGTGGTCTCCTTCATGGGCGGCGGAAGCAACCAGGGCAGGATGTTCATCCAGCTCAAGCCCCTCGCTCAGCGAAAGGTCGGGATCCAGGCGGTCATCGGCAGGCTCCGCGGCAAGCTCTCCAGGATGGAGGGCGTGAGCCTGTTTCTCCAGCCCTCGCAGGACCTGCGCGTGGGGGCCCGGATGGCGAAGAGCACGTACCAGTATACCCTGACGGGTTCCGACCTGAACGAATTGCACACCTGGTCCAACGCCCTGCTCGCCGGGCTGCAGAAGGCCCCGCATTTCCAGGACGTCACGAGCGACCTCCAGACGGCCGGGCTCGAGTCCGACGTCGTGGTGGACCGCGCCGCGGCCTCCCGGATGGGCGTGTCGCTCAGCGCCATCGACAACACGCTCTACGACGCGTTTGGGCAGCGCCAGGTGTCCACGATCTACACGGCGCTCACCCAGCACCACGTGGTGCTTGAGGCCTCGCCCAGGTACCAGGACGACCCGAGGGCGCTCGACAAGCTCTACGTGCCCTCCACCTCCGGGAAGATGGTTCCGCTGGGGGCCATGGCCCGCTTCTCGCGCACGAACACCTCCCTCTCGGTGAACCACCAGGGTCAGTTCCCGGCCGACACGATCTCCTTCAACCTGGATCCCGGGTACTCGCTGAGCGACGCGACCGCGGCGATCGACCGCATCGAGGCGCAACTCCACGTCCCCGGCGACATCCACGCGAGCTTCCAGGGGACCGCCGCGGTCTTTCAGCAGTCAATGGCCACCGAGCCGCTGCTCCTGGGCGCGGCCCTGCTGGCGGTCTACATCATCCTGGGCATGCTCTACGAGAGCCTGATTCATCCGCTCACGATCATATCGACGCTGCCCTCGGCGGGCGTGGGGGCGCTTCTCGCGCTCCTGGTCACCGGAAACGAGCTGTCGGTGGTCGCGATCATCGGGATCATCCTCCTGATCGGCATCGTGAAAAAGAACGCCATCATGATGATCGACTTCGCCCTCGAGGTGGAGCGCACCGAGGGACTGAGCCCCGAGGAGTCGATCCACCGGGCGTGCATCGTCCGTTTCCGCCCGATCATGATGACGACGATGGCGGCGCTGTTCGGGGCCCTGCCGCTGGCCCTGGAGGGCGGGGTGGGCTCCGAGCTGCACAAGCCGCTCGGGATCTCGATCGTGGGCGGCCTCATCCTTTCCCAGATCCTGACCCTGTTCACGACCCCGGTCGTCTACGTGTCCCTCGCCCGGCTGAGTGCGCGCTTCAATCGCCGCAGCGCCGTCGTCGTTGTCGTTCCCCCGGCCCTCCCCGAACGCGCCTGACTTCGATCCGTTTGTGGCTGAAAAGGTTTGGGTTTGGGGGCTTCTGCCTTTTCCTTCCAACCATGCTGCAATCGCTCCGCATATGGAACCTCGCGCTCCTGGAGGAGATCCAGCTGGACTTTGAGGCGGGGTTCACTGCTGTGACCGGTGAGACCGGCGCGGGCAAGAGCATCCTCCTCGGGGCGCTCAGCCTGCTTGCGGGCGAGAGGGCCGAGAAGACCATCATCCGGCAGGGTGCGCCTTCCTGCGAGGTCGAGGCGTCGCTCTACTTTGCCTCGCCGGCGAGGATCGATGCGGTTCTTTCCGGGCTGGACCTGCCGCCGTCGGAGGAGGGCGTGGTGATCCTCAAGCGAAGCCTTCACCGCGAGAAACCCCCGAGGATCACCGTCAACGGGAGCCTGTCGACCCTCGCGGCCTTGCAGAAACTCGGCGAGCACTGGGTCGACTTCCACGGCCCAAATGAGCCGCGCAGGCTCCTCCACGAGGCCTGCCAGCTCGAGCTGCTGGACCTGTACGGCAAGGCGGGGGAGGCCCTCGCCAGGTTCAGCGAAAAATACGACGCCTGGCGCACCCTGAAGGCCGAAAGGGACCGCCTGTCGGGGGAGGCGCAGATGCCGGTGGACCAGGTCGAGTTCCTGCGCGGCCAGCTTGCCCAGATGGAGGCCTTGGAGCTGACCACGGAGGCGATCGAGGCCCTGGAACGCGAGTTCCAACGGATGAGCCGCTCCCAGGAGTTGATTGCGCTGGCGGGCACGCTGACCGTCGGCCTCACGGGCGAAGACGGGCTGCAGGGTCGGATTGCCGCCCTGCTGCGCGAGGCGCGCAGGCTTGCAGGCCTGGATCCCGCGAGCTCCCCCCTTGCGGTGCGGCTCGAGGAGGCTGCCGTGGAGCTGAACGACCTTGGAGCGGAGTTTTCCCAGCTCGGGCTGCAGCTCCAGTTTGACCCCGAGCACGCGGAACAACTGACGGGCCGCATGAATGCCTGGCTCGACGTGAAGCGCCGGCACGGCGGCGCCCTGCCGGCGGTGATCGCGGCGCGGGACAGCCTGAGGCTGCGCCTGGAGGCCCAGGGCGACCTCGCCGGCTCCCTGGAGCGGATCGACCGGGAGATCGCCGCGGCCGAAGGGGCCGCGCGGCGCGAGGCGGCCAAACTCGGGCGCATCAGGGAGAAGGCTGCCAGGGACCTGGCGGAGGTCGCGGCCAGGGACATCGCCCGGCTCGGCTTCAAGCAGGCCGAGTTCCAGGTGCGGATCGTCGCGTTCAACGAGCTAGGGCCCACAGGCGACTGCGCCTGCGAGTTTCTGTTTTCGCCGAACGTGGGGGAGGCGCCGCTTCCCTTGAGCCGGATCGCCTCCAGCGGGGAGCTCGCGCGGGTGATGCTCGCGCTGAAGGCCGTGCTGGCGGATTTGGACGGCGTGCCGCTGCTCGTGTTTGACGAGGTCGATGCGAACGTCGGAGGGGAGATCGGCAGCGTGGTGGGGGAGAGGATGGCGGCGATCGCAAGGAACCACCAGGTGCTCTGCGTCACCCACCTCCCGCAGGTCGCGGCCCACGCCCTCTGCCACCTCGTGGTGACCAAGGACCAGTCCAAGGACCGGGCGGTCGTTTCCATCGTCCCGATCCAGGCCAGCCGCCGCGCCCGCGTGGGCGAACTCGCCCGCATGCTCGGCGACCGCACCGCCAAGAGCGCCATCGCCCACGCCGAGGAGCTCCTGGCCAAGGCAAGTGCGTAGGTCAGCGAGCTTGCTCGCGCGCGCCGCATCGTCCGCGCTCGGAAGGTAGGGACGCGCGGCCCGCGCGTCCGAGCCTGCGAACGGCCCTGAGGTGTGCCCGGACGGGCGGGCCGCCCGTCCCTACCTCACAATCTCGGGCGATGACTTCAGGCGAGACCAATCCGCTGTCCAACCAGATTCAGGACGTTGCACTTTGCCGTGCGAACCTGATCCTCCGAGAGCCGCGGCGCTCGGGGTCCGCTGGGCGAGACTCTTGTCCGGCGGGTTGGCCCTGGCCGGTTTGGCTTTGAGCAGTGAGATCCTGACCAGTGGGAGATGGACCCGCGCGGGACGGATCCTTCGCGAGGGACAGGCACTCATTTGCGAACCGCAGGACCCTGCGGCTCGAAACTCGGACCTTGGCGTGCCGCCGGAGCCACCGGCGGTTCTGCGCGTCCAGAAAGTAGTCGTGAAGTTCCTCCTGGACCTGCGCCATGGCTGTCGCCTGGGCCATGGACGCGATCAGTTCGCGGTCGGGAGCAAAGTATCCGCGATCAAAGGCCTGAAGGAAGTGCACGAGGGGAATCGCGCGACGGTGGAGGCAGCGCCGGAATGCACGCCTGCGAAACTGATCGCGGGTTGCATTGTGGGCGGCGCAGTAGAGTTCTTCGATCGTCTTCGGAAGGGGAGTCATGTCGACGGGCTGGGCGGGCCGCAAAGCTGGTGGGCAGGAGTTCCCATGGCATCGGCGGCCCGCTGCCTTGCAAGCCCGCCCATCGTTGCAGGCTGCAACAAATGGGTTACGGCGCGCAGAGGATTCACAAAGATTTTTCCGGGCTTGGCACGGACTGCATAATCCCTTGCCGGCATGCGAAATGCCGACGGGCTGCGAGCAACCGGCGCAGGGCCTTGATTTGAGGTTCTGCGCTGGACTTCAGGGCAGGGCGTAGATTGCACACAGCGCCACGCCTGTGCCCCCGTCGGCACCGGACACCTCCGCCGTGTACCCGCCCGGCGGCAGGGTGAGGAGGATCTCCGAGTCGGTGGACCCGCTTGCCAGCGGGGGTTGCGCAAAGACAGCGGCGGCGGCGCTTGCCAGCACGGCTGCCGCAGCCGGGCCCTGCGCATCCCATCCGGCATTGGTGTAGAGCACGACATCCTTGCCGTTCTTGGTTTGATGGATCGAGAGCGCCGGATGCTGCAGCACTCCGGAGACGTTTTCGCCGCTGAGCGCCGGGCCGAGGGCCTGTACCAGGACGGTGCGCGACGTTGAGCCAGAGATGTAGAAGCCCCCGATGAGAACGCCGTCCCCGGTGCCGACGAACCCGCGGGCCGAAATGCTGGTCACCTGGCCGGCCGCCGAACCCGAATTGGGCACCGGCGTTGCGGCGGAAAAGACCGGCGATGGATCGGAGGCGCCCCCCGTCGAGACCGCCGTCACCGAGTAGTAGTAGGTCGTGCCCCCCGCCACGGACGAATCCGCAAAGGTTGTGGTCGGTCCGGCGGCGAACGTGACGACCCCTTGCGTAAGGGCGCTGTTTGTCGCCCGAGTCACTTGGTACCCGGTCAGCGGGAAGCCCTTCAGGTCGGAAGGCGGCGACCAGGACAGGTCGACCTCACCAGGAGAGGGGGCGTTCGCCTGGCCCGAGGACGGTGCGGTCGGCGGCAGGCCGTAGACGCGCACGTAGTCGATCGTGTAGAGCGCCGGGAACACGGTTGTGCTGTCTGGGCTCCCAGGCCAGTCCCCGCCGACGGCAAGGTTGAGGAGGAGGAAGAACGGGGAATTGTTGAATTTCCAAGGGGCCCCGGCAGGCAGGTCCGCGGGAGTTACGGTCTCATAGACCACGCCGTCCAAGGACCACTGGAGCTGGTTCGGCGCCCAGTCGAGGGCGACCACGTGGTAGGCTTGGCTGAAGTTCTGGCCGATCGGAAGGGCCTCCTGGCCTCCGATTGCGTAACCCGGACCATGGACAGTTCCGTAGAGGACCCCGGACGAATCGATCGTCTCGAGAATATCGATCTCGCCGCATTGCGGCCAGTTTGTCCCCGTCAGGTAATCTCCCCCGAGCATCCAGAACGCGGGCCAGAGGCCCTGGGTGCTGGTCGTCTTGACCCGAGCCTCGATATGCCCGTAGGTCGCCTGGAACAGGGCGCCGGTCTGGAGTCGCGCCGATGTGTAGGTTCCGCGGACGGTTCCATTGAGAGCGGCGATCACGAGGGCCTTGCCGTCCACGGCATCGGGGTCCGAAATCACGTAGGAGTTCGCGCGGGAGTTCGTGTAGTCCTCGAGCTCGTCGTTGCCCCACATCCCGGCGCCGAGGTCGTATGTCCACTTGGTTGGGTCCGGCCCGGTGCCGTCGGGCTGGTTGAATTCATCGGACCAGATGAGGTTAGGCGTGGCCGAATGGACCTCGAGGGACGAGAATAGAAGAAAGGCCGCCGCCAGGCGGATGGACCAGGGAGGGGGCATGGTCAACGGGGTTGGCCTACGATAGCACCTGAGCGGATCCAAGCGAGTCGAACGTGGGCTTATCATTGACTCGAACCCGGTGAGGGCAACCGTCTGTAGGCCCCAATCCCCATGTCCCTCTACCTTGGAATTGATTCCGGAACCCAAAGCGTGAAGGCCGTCGTGCTCGACCTCGAGACCGGCAAGGTGATCGCGGACGCGCGCGCCCCGCACCAGTTGATCGGCGGCCTGCCCGTGGGCCACATGGAGCAGCATCCAAAGGAGTGGATCGCTGCGTTGGACGCGGTGCTTCGCGAGGTCGCGGCCAGGATCGACGGGAGCCGCGTCCGCGGGATCGGGGTCTCGGGCCAGCAGCACGGGTTTGTGGCACTCGACGAAAGGGGCGAGGTCATCCGGCCTGCAAAGCTCTGGTGCGACACCAGCACGGCGCCCGAATGCGTCCTGCTCACGCGGAAACTTGGAGGAGCGAAGTCCGTGATCCGGAAGACCGGCATGCCTTTTCTCTCCGGCTACACGGCGCCGAAGATCCTCTGGCTCAAGCGCCACGAGCCCGCGAACTACCGCCGCCTGCGCCATGTGCTGTTGCCCCACGACTACCTGAACCTCCACCTCACCGGGAATTACTTCATGGAATTCGGAGACGGGTCCGGGACGGGCCTGATGGACGTTCGCTGGCGGACCTGGTCGAAGGAGGCGATCGGCGCCATTGACCGCAACCTTGAGGACTGGCTGCCGCCGCTTTCGCCCTCGGACGCAGCAGCGGGGATCCTCAGGCCGGAGCTTGCCAGGCGTTATGGATTCACCGGCGAGGTGACGGTGTCGGCGGGTGGGGGCGACAACATGATGGGGGCGATCGGCACCGGGAACGTCACCCCGGGGGTTGTCACGGCGAGCTTTGGCACGAGCGGTACCATCTATGCGTATTCCGCCAAGCCCGTGGTCGACCCCCAGGGCGAGATCGGGGCCTGCTGTTCCTCCACGGGAGGCTGGCTGCCGCTCCTGTGCACGATGAACGTGACGACGGTGACCGAGAAGATGCGGGCGCTTTTCGACTACGACCATGCGGAACTCAACGCAGCCGTGGCCGGAATTGAACCCGGCGCTGGTGGACTGGTCCTGCTCCCATACCTTGCCGGGGAGAGGACTCCCAACGTGCCCGAGGGCTCCGGTGCAATCCTGGGCCTGAACCACGCGACCTTCACGCCGGGCCACCTGGCCCGCGCGGCCATGGAGGGGGTCACGCTCGGCATGAATTACGGGCTGCGGCGCCTCGCCGACCTCGGCGTGAAGGCCAGGGAGATCCGCGTGACGGGCGGCGGCGCCCGGTCCCCTGTCTGGCGCAGGATCATGGCGGACGTCTTCGGTGTGCCGGTGGTCGCGATGGTCGAGGACGAGGGAGCCGCCCTGGGAGGGGCCCTGCAGGCCGCGTGGTGCGACGCGCGAAGGACCGGGCGCAAGGATGCGAAGATTTCCGACTTCACCAAGGGGGCCGTGGCCCTGGACGAGTCGACCCGGGTCGCCCCCGACAAGTCGAACACCGCCCGCTACCGGAAACTCCAGGCGTTGCAGGACCAGTTCAGCCGGTCGCTGAGGCCCGTGTTCCCCTACCAGCGCAAACTGGCGGCCCACTGACTTATTTGTCGGCCGACGCCTTTTGGTGTAGGAAGGTGATGCGGTTTACGATGTCCGTGAGGTGCTCGCGGAGGAGCACATCCTCGTCATGGGTCGACATGGTGTAGGCGGATCCCTCCGTGACGCGTTCGGCCAGCTCGGTGCTGATGATGTACACGAACCCGTTCTTGATGAAGATCAGGTTCCCCCGCTTTGCGACCGGAGGCTTGGCACTCGGGACAATCAACGGATGCGCGGCATTGAAGGCGGATCCCCCGGGCAGCAGCACGTACACGATCAGGGCCCCGTCCAAAAGGTCGGGCACAAACAATGCGCTCTCGATCGAGGAGCCCGTGTACATGCGCTTGAACTCATTGAATGCGTAATGATTGAAGAAAAACCTCAGGTAGTCCTTCGTTCCCCGGGTGGAGAGCTCCCAGCGTTCGGTTGCGTCCTGCGGAACCGTCGCAACGCTGATGTTCGTGCTGAAGTTGTCCTGGAAGGAAACCAGCATCGGCGTGTCGTTGATGGCGCCGCCCAGCAATGGGTCCACCGGGATGTCGATCTTAAATGCACCGGTCGGCGATACGTAGGTATTGCCCTCGATGCGGCCGGCAAGGGTGGTGCCGGCCTGCTGGGCCTGGGAGGTGATGGGGGCTAGGGCCAGGATCGAGGCAAAAACGATGCGTAGCATAGGCGGTATTGGGAGCCTGGAATCCAAACAAGGTTCCTAGGGATCGACAAGCTTCGAGAGTTCCACCCAGGCCGCGACAGGGATCGCCTCCGGCCGGGTGGCAGCCTGCAGCTTCCCTGAGACCAGGTGATCGAGCCATGCCTGCGCCATGGGGTCCTTGCTGCTCCGCAGCAGCGCCCCGATCTGCTTTCGTCGCTGGCGAAAACAGCTGCGTATCAGGTTCCTGGCGGCCGGTGGGAACACGAAGGGCTCCGCCCGGAGGTCCAAGGTGAGGAGAAGCGACTCGATGTCCGGCCGCGGGTGGAAGCACGCAGCAGCCACCCGGTGGCCCCGGGTGTGGCCGTAGGCGGCCTGCAGGAAGATCGAAATCGCCCCGAAGGACTTCGTGCCGGGGGGGGCCGTATACCGCTGCGCCGCCTCCTGTTGGAGCATCAGGACCATCCGCCCGGGGAGGGGGCCGGAGAGGACGGCATCGAGCCATGGCGTGGAAACGGCATAGGGCAGGTTGGCCACGATCTTGAAGCCCGCCGCCGCGCGGGCCTGCGGCAGGCCTGCCAGGGGGTGATCCATGGCGTCGCCCGCGACAAGGTGAAGCCGGCCGTGCGCGATCGGCACCAGCTCGGCGGCCAGGTGCGCGTGCAGAAGGGGGTCCAGCTCCACGGCCCAGACCTCGGCCCCCGCCTCAAGGAGGGCCGCGGTCAGGGTTCCAAGGCCGGGCCCGATTTCGACGACGGCATCTCCCTGCGCTATTTCGGCCAGGGCGACGGACTTCCGGACGATGTTCCCGTCGACGAGGAAGTTCTGGCCCAGGGAGCGCCTGGGCCGGTGGTCGAGCTGCCCGAGCAGGTCGCGCGTCGCGGAGGGGGACAGGGGCATCGCCGGTTTTACCGCCGAAACTCGCGGATCAGGGCGCCGGGATCCTGGGCCCTCATCAATCCCTCGCCCGCCAGGATTGCGTGCGCTCCCGCCGCCCGGGCTCGGGCGGCGTCGGCGCCGGTCGTGATTCCGCTTTCGCTGACGGCAACCACATGCTTCGGGAACTTCGGAATGAGCGTCTCGCTGAGGCCGAGGTCGATCTGGAACGTCGCGAGGTCGCGATTGTTAACCCCGACGATCCGCGCCCCGTGCCGCACCGCGCGGTCCAGCTCGGCCTCAAGGTGGATTTCGAAGAGAGTATCGAGGCCCGCGGCCCGGGCGGCGCCGTGGAGGGCCGTGATCTCCTCGTCGGAAAGGGCCCGGACGATGATCAGGATGGCGCTCGCCCCGGATTGGACGGCCTCGAGCACCTGGACGGGGTGGACCATGAAGTCCTTCCGCAGACACGGCATCGCGACCGCAGCCGAGGCAAGCCCCAGGTCATCGAGGCTGCCGCCGAAGTACCTCTCGTCGGTGAGGACCGAGAGGGCATCGGCGGCTGCGGCGAGATAGCGCCGGGCCTGATCGGGCGCTGAAACCGAGGCCATGATTTCACCGGCCGAGGGGGAGCGCCGCTTGATCTCGGCGATCACGGCCAGGGTGCCGTCGGCGCGACGCAGCGCATCGGCAAACGAGGGGCGCTTCGGGGCTGCCGCCGCGGCCCGGGCCAGCTCGGCCTCGGTCACGGCTCGGATTTGCCCCGCAATCTCGCGGCGCTTCCGGGCCATGATTTCCGTCAGCTTGTCCATCACAGCCAAATAGGAGGAAAGCGCCGAAACCCCAAACTTTTTCGCGACCCAAAATCGGCTCGGATTGTTGATGCGTTTTTGTCAGACAGGACGCTAACTCAAACCGGAACATGGCCGCCATCGACGAACTCCGCAAGACGATCGCCCGGTTGCGGGCACCCGGCGGCTGCCCGTGGGACATCGAGCAGACCCACCAGAGCCTTACCCGCTGCCTCGTCGACGAGTGCAGCGAGCTGCTCGAGGCGATCGACCGCGGCGACCTTCCGCACATGAGGGAGGAACTGGGCGACGTCCTGATCCAGGTGATCTTCCATGCCCAGATCGCGGAGGAATCGGGCCATTTCGATTTCGATTCGGTCGCCCGCGAGGTGAACGAGAAGCTCGTCCGCCGCCATCCGCACGTCTTTGGCGACAGGCCGCTGGAGACCTCGGAGCAGGTGCTCGCGCAGTGGGACAAGATCAAGGCCGGCGAGAAGTCGCGCAATGGGACGCCGGCCGAGGGCACCTTCAAGAAGCTGCCGCCGCGCCTGCCGGCACTCATGTTTGCCGAGGCCGTCTGGAAGCAGATCGAGAAAAAGGGGCTTCGCGCGGAAGGCGTCGTGGACACGGCCCAGGTGAGGGCCCTGGGCGGGCAGCTCGACGACGAGGTTCTCGGCAGGATGCTCTTCGAGGTGGCCGCCGCCGCGAGGGCCAGGGGGCTCGATCCCGAGGGGGCGCTCCGCAGGCACTCGGAACGGGTGATGGCGGAGGTCGAGGCCCGCCAGCGCCCCGCCGCCGCGGGCTGAGGGCCATGGCAGCGCACGCAGAGTCCGCCGGCCAGGTTCCTCCGGCGGTCCTCGCCGACTGGTGGGAGCCGTTTTCCAGGCACCTTTCGCTCGAGCGGCGCTGCTCGCGCTACACGGTTCGCAACTATCGGCAGGCCTTCGTTGACTTCTACCTCTGGCTGGAGGCGGCGGGCCGGTGGGAATGCGGGCTCGACTCGCTCGGTTCGCGCGATCTGCGCGACTTCGTGATCGAGGCCCAGAGGCGCTACGACCGGCGGACGCTGCACAACCACGTTTCGGGACTGCGCACGTTTTACAACTACTGGCGCCGGTCCGGGCGCCTTAAGGTCAATCCGCTCCTGGGAATGCCGCTGCCCAAGCTTGAGAGGCGGCTGCCGAAATTCCTGACGGAGGAGCAGATGAAGCTCCTGCTCGACGGCCCACGCCTCATGGGGGAATCGGGCGGCGTGGACGCCTTCACCGTCGCGCGCGACCGGCTCGCGCTCGAGCTGCTCTATGGCGGGGGACTGCGCGTGAGCGAGCTGGTCGCCCTGAACTTCGGGGCCTTCGATGCCGGGGGGTCGGTTGCCCGCGTCCTGGGCAAAGGGGGGAAGGAGCGCATGTGCCCCGTCGGCCGGACGGCCGCAGAGGCGCTCGTCGCTTTCAGGGACGGGTTTGCGCCGAGGACCGGACCCGATGACCCCGTGCTGGCCATGCCCAATGGGCGGCGGATGGGCGTGAGGGCGGTGCAGCTCATGCTGAAGAGGTACCTCGCTCTCGCAGGGCTGCCGCTGGAATTCACGCCGCACAAGCTGCGCCACGCCTACGCGACCCACCTGCTCAACGCCGGCGCCGACCTAAGGCTGGTCCAGGAACTGCTCGGGCACGCCCGGCTTTCGACGACCCAGATCTACACCCATGTGAGTGTCGCCCGCCTGAAGGAAATCTACGACCACGCCCATCCGAGGGCGTAGATTCCGCGCAAAATTCTAGGGTAAACGCCTCATTTTTGGCTGCCACCGCGGATCTTGTTCGATCTGCGCCGGATTTCTTGCATGAGAACTGCCGTCCAGCCCCATGCCCTTGACCTCGCCCCAGCCACGCCGCACGGCGCATCCATGCCGGGTGGTGATCGTGGACCGCCACCACGCGATCCTCGAGATGATGACCCGCGTCATCGAGGCCCTGCCCGGATTTAAGGTGGTCGGGCATGCCCGGGAGGCCGGGGCGATGCGCGAGCTCTGCCGCAGGGAGCGGCCCGACCTCGTGGTCGTGGACCTGGTGCTCCCGGGGACCTCGGGTATGGGAGTGCTCGCGGAGGTGCGCGCGGTCAGCGGGCTGGCCCGCGTCCTCATTTTCTCCAGCGTGCTGCGGCCGGAGCTCGTCCGTGGCGCGGTCCTCTCCGGGGCGCACGGCCTGGTTGAGAGAAGCTGCCCCCTGGCCGAGTTCTGCCAGGCACTCCGGGCAGTGGCGTCCGGCCGGATCCATTTCAGCAGGTCGGGGAACGACGAGATCAGGAGCCTCGTCCTCCGGCGCCCCGGGGACAGGCGGCATCACGCGCGGCTCACGGACCGCGAGAAAAGCGTCCTGTGCGACATCGCGGATGGGCTAAGCTCCAAGGAAATCTCGGCGAAGCTCGGAATCAGCGTCCACACGGTCGTCCACCACCGGACCCGGCTGATGAGAAAGACCGGGTTGAGGGGCGCGGCCCAGCTCTCCCGTTACGCGGTCGAGCTGGGACTCGTCGAGGAGACGCTGCGTTAGAGGTATCAGAGTTCCGCGATTGCCAGGGACATCTCCTCGCACGCCCGGTCTATGGCCGGGCCCTCGTGGGCCGTGCTGAGGAAGGCGGTCTCGTAGGCGCTGGGGGGGAGATAGACGCCCCGCCTGAGGCAGGCGTGGAAAAACCGGGCGAAGAGCTTGGAATCGCCGGTAAGCGCGGTCGCGTAGTCGCGCACCGGGGTCGCCGTAAAGAAAAGGGAAAACATGGAACCGGCCTGCGGCACCTGCGCGGGCAGTCCCTTGGCTCGGGTCGCGGAAAGCAGGGCGCCGGACACTTGCCGACCGAGGGCGTCCAGACGGGCGTAGGGGTCCGCCTCCTCGAGAAGCCTCACTGCCGCGATGCCGGCGGCCATGGCGAGGGGGTTCCCGCTCAGCGTGCCGGCCTGGTACACGGGGCCGATCGGCGCGAGGAAGTCCATGATCTCGGCGCGTCCCCCGAAGGCGCCAACCGGGAGGCCGCCGCCGATGATCTTGCCGAGGCAGGTGAGGTCGGGCGCCGCCGTGCGCAGGAGCCCCTGGACGCCGGCGAGGTGGAGGCGGAAGCCCGTCATCACTTCGTCGAAGATGAGCACCGCCCCGTGCCTGGTGCAGGCCTCGCGCAGATGCTGCAGAAAGCCGGGCTCCGGCAGGATGAGCCCGACGTTGGCGGGGTAGGGCTCCAGGATGACACCGGCGATCTGGCCCGGGTTGGCCCCGAAGGCGGCGTCGATCGCGGCGCGGTCGTTGAAGGGAAGGACGATCGTCTCGCGCGCGAAGGCGGCGGGCACACCCGCGCTGTCCGGGTGCCCGTGGGTCAGCGCACCCGACCCCGCCTTGATCAGGAGCGAGTCGGAGTGGCCGTGGTAGCAGCCCGCAAACTTGACGATCTTGTCCCTGCCCGTGAATCCGCGTGCAAGGCGGACCGCGGACATCGTGGCCTCCGTGCCGCTGTTGCACATCCGCACCTTTTCGATCGAGGGGACCAGGCGCGTGATGAGTTCCGCCATCTCCACCTCGTAGGGGTTGGGTGTTCCGAAGCTCGTGCCGCTCTCCAGGGCCGCCGCTATGGCGGCCTTGATCGCCGGGTGGTTGTGCCCGTGGATCGCCGGCCCCCACGTGCAGACGAAGTCGATCAATTCGCGCCCGTCCACGGTGACAAGGGTCGCGCCGCGCGCGGACCGGGTGAAGAAGGGCGCCCCGCCCACCGAGCGGAAGGCGCGCACCGGAGAGTTGACCCCGCCGGGGATCAACCGCTGCGCCTTTGCGAAAAGCTCTTCCGAGGTCATCTGGGCGTGGGTCCTCGGTCAGCTCACGTACTTCTGGACGATGGGGATCCTCCGCCCCACGCCAAAGGCGAGAGGCGTGATCTTGAGCCCGGGGGCCGCCTGCTTGCGCTTGTACTCGTTGAGATCCACCTTCCGGACCACCTCGTTGACGACGGCCTCGGCGAAGCCCTTTTCCACGAGGTCGCTGCGCGCGAGGCCCTCCTCGACGTACCCCTTGAGAATGGGGTCGAGGATGTCGTAGGGGGGCAGGGTGTCCTGGTCGAGCTGTCCCGGGCGCAGTTCGGCGCTCGGCGGCCTGTCGATCGTGGACTGCGGGATCGGCGGGACGGCGCCGCGGGTCCGGGCGTCGGCGTTGATCCAGTCGGCCAGCGCGTAGACCTGGGTCTTGAAGACGTCGGAAATGACCCCGAGCCCGCCGCACATGTCGCCGTAGAGCGTGCAATAGCCGACGGCCATCTCGCTCTTGTTGCCGGTCGTGAGCAGGAGGGATCCAAACTTGTTCGACAGGGCCATCATGAGGACCCCCCGGACGCGAGCCTGGATGTTCTCCTCGGTGACGTCGGCCGGTTTCCCCTTGAAGGCGGGAGCCAGGAGTTTTTCGCAGGCGGCCACCGCCGGGCCGATCGGGATTGTCTCGAATTGGATGCCGAGGTTCCCGGCGAGCTGGCGGGCGTCCTGCAGGGAGACCGGGGCCGAGATTTCCGAGGGAAGCGCGACACCGGTCATGTTCTCGGGGCCGAAGGCCGAGGCTGCGATCGCCCCGACGACCGCGGAATCAATGCCCCCGGAGAGCGCCACCAGCACGCGCCCGAAGCCGCTCTTCCTGCCGTAGTCGCGCACGCCCAGCGTGAGCGCCGCGAAGATGTCGGCCATCTCCCCCTGCTCGAAGGAGGGGGAGAGCCGGGGCGCCGCAGTGGCGGAGGGCGACGGGTCCAGCGTCAGGCTGACGACCCGCAGCTCCTCGGCAAAGCCGGCGAGCCCGGCAAGGACATGTCCCGAGGCGTCGCTCACCTGGGAGCACCCGTCGAATATCAGCTCGTCGTTCCCGCCCACCATGTTGAGGTAGACCACCGGGCAATCGAGCTCGAAGGCAGCGTCCGTCACCAGCGTCCTGCGCACGCCGCCCTTGTCGTTGTGCCACGGGCTCGCCGAGATGTTGACCATCAGGTCGCAGCGCTGCGCGACAAGCTGCTTCACCGGGTCGAGCCCGTGATAAAGCCGGCGCGTGCTGATCATCGGGTGGGTCCAGATGTCCTCGCAAATCGTGATGCCAATCCGCCTGCCGCCGTAGGGGATCACCGTGGGCTGGGGCGCCGGTTCAAAGTAGCGGTCCTCGTCGAAGACATCGTACGTCGGCAGCAGGCACTTTCGGGCAAAGGTCACGACCTTGCCCCGGTGGCAAAACGCGGCGGAATTGTGGAAGGCCCGTCCCTGGCCGGTTGAATTCGGCTCCACGGTACCGACGAGCGCCGGGACGTCCCCAACCGCGGCGGCGATCGCCTTGAGCGATTCCATGACGTCGGGGACGAACCTGCGCTTGAACAGGAGGTCGCGTGGGGGATACCCGCAGACGGCCAGCTCGGGAAAGACAACCAGCTCCGCCCCCTGGGACACCAGCGAGGCATAGGCGTCGAGGATCTTGTGGCGGTTGCCGGGCAGGTCGCCGACGGTGAGGTTGAGTTGGGCCAGGCCGAGGCGCATGGGTGGATTGCGGTAAACCATCCAGCATGGTGACCTTTCCGTGCCCTGACAAACCGCAATTGCGGCGCTGGGGGGAACCTACTTAGGCGGCCTGTGTCTGGCTTGCCACGAACCCGGCGCCCCCCATCTCTAAGGCCAGGACCATGGCTCACCCTCTTATCCTGGCCTCGGCATCGCCCAGGCGCCGCGCCCTGCTGGGGCAGCTCGGCGTCCCCTTCGAGGTTGAGGCGGCGGAGGTGACCGAGTGCGAGGACCCGGCCCGGGAGCCGCGGTCGTTGGTCGCCCACAACGCAGCCCTCAAGGCCGACTGGGTCTCCCGAAGGCATCCCGATGCCATTGTGCTGGGGGCCGACACGACGGTTTTCATAGACAGCACGGTCCTCAACAAGCCGGCCGACGAGGCCGAGGCCCGGGCCATGCTAAGGCGCCTCTCAGGCCGCACACACACGGTCTTCACGGGCATGGCCCTCCGCTGCGCCTCAAGCGGGCTGCGGCTCGACGAGGGGGTCTCCAGCGAGGTCACCTTCAAGCCTCTGGGAGAGCCTGAAATCGACGCCTACCTCGCCTTGGTGCACCCCTACGACAAGGCCGGCGGCTACTCCATCCAGGACCACACAGACCTGATCGTGGAGGGCTACGAGGGCTCCTTTACCAACATCATGGGCCTTCCGATGGAGGCCCTGAAACAGATTTTGACGCGTTGCGGTGTTCTGGCTTAGTTTGGGACGCCTTAGCCCTTTTCCATGAGCGAGATCCTCGAACAGCAGCCCCCCGTGCGCAAGCGCCGCATCCTGCTGCCGTTCCGGCTGTCGGACGACTCGGACACGCGGGCGGTCCAGATTGGGATCCTCGGGACCGTCCTGCTCCATCTCATCATCCTGCTGCTCGCCCCCCGCCTGCTGCAGAGCCCGTACTCTTCCTCCAAAGTGCCTGCCCGCTCGCTGCCGAAGACGTTCAGCATCGAGATAGCCCCGGATGCGTTCATCCAGAAGCCCGCGCCGAAACTTCCATCCCCCTTGAAGTACGTCGAGGCCAACCCGAACGCCCCCGACAATGTGCCGGACAAGACCAACAATTTCAGCTTCATGAACCAGCAGGTGGCGCAGGAGAAGCCGACGCCCAACGGAAAAAGCGAGGCCCCCGCGATGCAGGGCCGGAAGGACCTCCAGGAGACGCAAATCGTCACGGGCCAGCTGAGCAAGCCCGAGCCGGTCTCGCCCCCCTCGGCCCCGGCCCGCCCCCTGCCGCCGACGCCCGTGGCGCCCCGGCGCCAGCAAAATCCACTCGCCGGCGACGAGTCCCAGAAAGGCACCGACATCAACGGCTATGGGAGCGACGAGTCGAAGGTCCTGGAAAACGCGAAGCCTGTTCCCCAGGAGATCAAGGGAGTCAAGGACGCGCCGCAGGTGGAGGGGGCGGAAGCCTGGATGCCCCGGATCGACCCGCGCCATCCGCAGCCGCGGAAAACCCTCCAGGAACAGCATGTCCGCCCCGCCATCTTCGCCGACAACCAGTTCGGAACCTCGAACATCGGCCCGATCGCGATCAACGCCAAATGGAGCAATTACGGCGAGTACCTCAAGCGCCTGATCGAGGAGGTCCAGGTGTCCTGGGACAAGATCCTCGACCAGAGCCAGATTTCGGTCCCTCCCGGCACCCAGGTGTCGGTCACCTTCAGGCTGAATTCCAAGGGCGAGATCACCGCGATCGTGAACCACCAATCCGACGTCCAGGGACCTGCGGTCGAGTCCTGCATGAGCGCGATCACCACGCCGGCGCCCTACGGGCCCTGGACCGACGACATGGTTGCGATGCTGGGAAATGACCAGGAGATGACCTTCCTCTTCTTCTACCAATGAGCGAGGCCGGAGAAAGTCTCTGGAAGACCCTTCCGCTTGGGCGCGGAGTCCAGCTGCTGGAGCGCGACCGCAACGGACTTGTCGCGCTCGCCAAGCCGGCCGGCATCCTTTCTCATCCCAACGGCCCGGGCGACGAGTCCCGCTCCCTGCTCAACGCCCGCTACAATCTGGAGGGCGAGTACTTTGAATGGACACACTCCGGCCCGATGTCCCGCACGGGGCCCGCGGTTCCGCCGGAGCCCGCGGTCCAGGGGGAGCCCAAGACGCCGTTCCGACTGTGGCTGCTGAACCGGCTCGATTCCGCGACCTCGGGTGTGATCCTGGCGGCGTCGAACGAGGAGCTGGCAAACGCGATCAAGGCGCAGTTCAAGAAGAAGAAGGTGAGGAAGGTGTACCAGGCCCTCGTGTTTGGCGCTCCCCGGCGCTCCTCCGAGCTGTGGAACGACCGCCTGGCGGTGAGCAAGGAGGGGGGCCACATCCGGACCGAGGCCGACCGCGGGTCGGTGGCCGAGAGCCGGGTGAGCTCGGTGCGAACCGGGCGCGGGCAGGCGCGGGTCTCCCTCCTCAAGCTTGAGCCCCTGACGGGCAAGAGCCATCAGCTGCGCGTCCAGTGCGCGAAGAGGGGCCTCCCGATCGTCGGCGACCAGACGTACGGCGACTTTGCGCGCAACCGGGAGTTCTCGAAGGTGTCCGGACACAAGCGGCTGTTCCTTCACTCGCTGGAGACCAGCTTCGAGTACGAGTACGCCGGGAGCGAGTCCCGCTTTTTCGCCCACGCTTCGCTGCCGCCAGAGTTCGAGGAGTACCTCTGATTGATCCTACCAAAATCCAGCCGGCTGACGCCTGAGCAGCTTGCCGAGGTGACGGGCATCGTCACCGAGTTTGGGTGCGGCATCCAGCCGATCGTCGGCGCCGTGAGGACGATCTATGCGATCGTCGGGGACGAGCGGGATGAGCTCATGATCAACCGGCTCGAGGGCCTGGACTACGTCGAGCGCATCGACCGCATCCAGTCGCCTTTCAAGCTGATGGACCGGCGCTCCGACCTGTCGAGCCACCGCATCACCGTGGGGGGCGTCACCCTGGGGGAGGCGCTGTTCGTGATAGCCGGACCGTGCACCATCGACCCCAAGAACCCGGGTTTCTTTCACGAGACCGCCGCGGCCGTGAAGGAGGCGGGGGCCCACGCGCTCCGCGGCGGGGTCTGGAAGCCGCGGACCAATCCGTATTCCTTTCAGGGCGACACCAGGTCGCTCGACATCCTGATGGAGGGGTCTCGCCGGACGGGCCTCCCGGTGGTGACGGAGGTGATGGACGAGGGCCAGGTCCACCTCGCGATCGACGCCGGGGTCCATGTGCTGCAGGTCGGAGCGCGCAACGCCCTCAATTATTCGCTGCTCCGGTCGATCGGGGCCGCCGTCGCCAAGAGGGACCGCGTGGTGCTGCTCAAGCGCAGCCTGCACATGGGGCCGCTCAACGAGTTCATCTCGGCGGCGGAGTACATCGCAGCCTTTGGCAATCCCAACATTCTGCTCTGCCCGCGGGGCACCGCCCCCGGTGTGGACGGGTATCGGAACTACCCTGACGAGAGCATCGTGCCCCTCCTGAAGGAGAAGACCTGGGCTCCCGTGGTCGTCGACCCCTCGCATTCCGTGGGGAAGGCCGCCTATGTGCCCGCGTGCGCGCTTGCGGCCATGGCCTACGGGGCGGATGGGCTTTGCATGGAGGCCCACATAAGTCCGAGTCAGGGCATCGGCGACGACCCCAAGCAGGCGCTCACCCCGGAGGCCCTCGCCGCGACGATCTCTCAGGCGGCGGCGATCTGGAAGCTGAGAAGGGGTCGCGCTGTTACTTGTTAAATCCGCGGCGGATTTAACAAGTAACAGCGCGACCCCTTACAATAGCGGCAGCTGGGGATCCTCCTCGCGCGGGACGACGGTGATCTTCCTTCGCGGTTTCGCCTGCGGCGCCGGCACCGTCACGCCCGGATCCTCGCCCTCGAGGCGGGACAGGATCGCGCGCGCGCGGTCGATCACGCTTTGCGGCAGACCCGCCAGCCGGGCGACCTGGATCCCGTAGCTCCGGTCCGCCGCGCCGGGAACGACTCTGCGCAGGAAAACGATGTCGTCGTTCCACTCCTTGACCGCGACCGAAAGGTTGCGAAGCCGCGGAAGGTGCTTTTCCAACTGGGTGAGCTCCTGGTAGTGCGTTGCAAACAGGGTCCGAGGTCCGCGCTCGGGCCCGGCGTGCAGGTGCTCGATCACGGCCCAGGCAATGCTCAGCCCGTCATAGGTCGAGGTCCCGCGCCCGATCTCGTCGAGGATCACGAGGCTCCGATCCGTGGCGTTGTTGAGGATGTTCGCGGTCTCGTTCATCTCGACCATGAACGTGGAATTCCCGCGGGCGAGGTCGTCGCTCGCGCCGACCCGGGAGAAGATGCGGTCGACCAGCCCCACGCGGCACGACTTTGCCGGGGTCCAGCAGCCGATCTGCGCAAGGAGGGCGATCAGGGCCACCTGACGGATATAGGTCGATTTTCCCGCCATGTTGGGCCCTGTGATCAGCGCGATCTGGGCGTCCCCGCTGTCGAGTCGGGTGTCGTTGGGGACAAAGGCCGCGGCGCCACCGGGCGCGTCCGGGGCCCTGAGCATCTGCTCGACCACGGGGTGACGCCCGTCGGTAACCTCGATGGAGCTGCCCTCGTCGAGTTCCGGGCGACAGTAGTCCCACTCCCTGGCGAGGACGGCCCAGCCCGCAAGCACGTCGATCTCGGCCAGCGCCTCGGCCGTCCGCGACAGCGCCTCGGCCTCGGCGAGGATCGCGGCGACGAGCCCGCCGAAGAGTTCCCTCTCGCGGGCGAGGGCGTTCTCCTCGGCATGAAAGATCTCCTTCTCCTTCCGACGAAGGTCCTCGGTAAAGTAGCGCTCACCCCCGACGGTGGTCTGCCTGCGGACGTAGTCCGGCGGGACCAGGTGCAGGTTCGCCTTGGTGACCTCGATGTAGTACCCAAAGTGATTGGTGAACCTCACCTTGAGGCTCCGGATCCCTGTGCGCTCCTGCTCCGCGCGCTCGAGCTCCGACAGCCAGGTCTTGTTGTCGGTTGTCAGGCTCCGGAGCCGGTCTAGCTCGGTGTCGTGACCCGCCCGGATCACGTTCCCCTCGTCGATGTCGGCGGGAAGCTCGTCCGCGAGGGAGCCGGCGAGCAGGCCTTGGAGCCCGGGGAGCTCGGCTATCGGGAAGGGCTGGCCCGACAGTGCGAACTCCCCAAGGGAGGCGCGGATTGCGGGAAGTTGGTCCAGCGTGTCGCGAACTCCGCCGAGCTCGCGCGGATTGCGAAGCCGGTTCTGGAGCCTGCCCAGGATGCGCGGGATGTCGCGGGCACTGCGCAGCAGGTCGCGCAGGGCGGCGAGGCGGGAGGGCTGGGCCGCAAGTTCCCCGACGATCGCCTGGCGGCGGCGGATTTCCGCGAGCTCGAGCGTGGGCGCGGCGAGCCAGCGCTCCAGCAGCCTCGCGCCCGGGGCCGTAGAGGTCCGGTTGATCGCGCCGATCAGCGAGCCGTCGCGGGTTCCACGGATCGAGGAGAAAATCTCCAGGTTGCGCAGGGTGGCGGGGTCGAGGAGGAGGGTGCGCGAGCTTCGGTACTCGCGGATTCCGGCGAGGTTCTCGGGCTTTGCGCAGAGGTTGTCGGCGGCATACCGGACGAGCGCCCCGGCGGGGCCCAGCGCGGGATGCCCGCGCTCGATGCCGAACCCTTCGAGGTTGAGGACGCCCAGGGCCCCGAGAACCTCCTTCGCCCCCACTGCCGCGTCCAGGTGATGAGTGGAGACCTCCGTGCACAAGCGCAGCGAGGCGAAAGCGTGGAGCGCGTGAACGGCGGGTTGGTCGTGCGGCGCGGACTTCCACAGCGCGAGCGCCCCCTCGGCGACCAGGAGTTCCGCCGGGTCGAGGGCCGTCAGGACGGGCAGCAGGTTCGCGGCGTCCGAGTCGGTCGCGATCCGGAATTCCCCTGTCGAGAGGTCGAGCCAGGCCGCATGAAGTCCCCGTTTGTCCAGCGAAACGGCGGCGAGGTAGCGATTTCGCGCACCCTCCAACTGGCTTGCTGCGAGGGTGGTCCCGGGCGTCAGGATCCGGGAGAGCTTGCGCCGCACAAGGCGCCCCGGCTGGGCAGCCTCCTGCTGGTCGCAAAACGCCACTTTCTTCCCGGCGGCGAGGAGCTTGGCGACGTAGCTCTCCGCGGCGTGGTAGGGGATCCCGGCCATGGGGGAGTCCTGCCTTTTCGTGAGCGTAAGCCCCAGCAGCCGCGATGCCGTCACGGCATCGTCAAAGAACATCTCGTAAAAGTCGCCCAGCCGGAACAGCAGCAGCGTGTCGGCGGCGAGCCCGCGCTTCACCTCGAAGTACTGCTGCATCATCGGGGTCATCTTTTCCGGCTCGGCCATGGGCAAGAGGTCAGACTGATTCTTTTGCCTTCGGCCGCCGAGGGTAAAATAATCCAATCCTTCCATGAACCTCTTTCATCGCGACCTCGGCGGCGGGGGTCTTCCGCCTCTGGTGGTCCTCCACGGACTGCTCGGGTCGTCCCGGAACTGGCAGGTGGTCGGCAAGGACCTGTCGGCCTGGTTCCATGTGCTGGTCCTGGACCTGCGCAACCACGGCTCGTCCCCACGCTCCGAAGTGATGACCTGCGAGGCCATGGCGGGGGATGTCCTCGATTGGATGGATGCCCAGGGCCTGAGGCGGGTGACGATCCTTGGCCACAGCATGGGCGGCAAGGTGGCGATGCTGCTCGCCTGCCGCCACCCTGGGCGGTTCGGACGCCTCATCGTGGTCGACATCGCCCCCAGGGACTACTTTTGGCCCGAACGCCGGGTGGAATTTGCCGCGCTTCGCGGCATCGACCTCGGCACTCTTTCCTCGAGGGCCGAGGCGGAGCGCCTGGTCGAACCCCTTGTCCCGGACTGGGGCATGAGGAGGTTTCTCCTGACGAACCTCGATCGCGCCGAGGGCGGGGGCTGGCGGTGGCTCGCAAACCTGCCCGTGCTGGAGGGCGCCTTGGACGCCCTGGAGAAGAACCCCCTTGGGGAGGGTGACCGGTTCGAGGGTCCGGCGCTCTTCATCACGGGCGAGAAGTCGCGTTATGTCGGGCCCGGCGACCACGCGGCTATCCTCGGTCACTTTCCCGCGGCGCAGATCCGGACCCTGCGCGGGGCGGGGCACAACCCCCATATGGAGGCCAGGGAGGCGTTTGTGGCGCTACTTTCCCGCTTTGGCCCAGAGCCGGAGTGACGAAAGAAGAAAGTCCTCGAGCACGGCGGCCTCGTTCAGGTTGTAGTGCAGGAGGCCGGCGTTGTGCTCGAGCTTGCCGATCGACTCCACGAACGAGTGGCGGGCGGTCTCGCTCCCCGCAGCGAGCTGGGGCAGGGCAAAGGCCCTCGTTGCGCGCTCGATCTCGCCGAGAAGCTGGGCCCGGATCCCCTGGGTCAATCCGGTCTCCATCGCGATCTGCTCCTCCGCGGCCAGGTCGGCCGGAAGCCCCGCCTTTTGCGCGGCCCAGGCCGCGGCGGCGGCCCGCTCGAGGATGAGGCTGAAGCGGGCCAGGAGCCCGTAGAGCGAAAATACGTGGTCGGCGATCCGCCTCTTGTCGGCCGAGCCCTCGACGATGCGCCCAAGCCAGGCGCGGTAGTCGTCGAGCCAGGCCGGCCAGCCCTCGAGGTCGGCGGCGGCCGCCGACGAGGGGAAACGGAAGTTCAGGCACCGGCTGCGGATCGTCGGGAGCAGCGAGTAGGGGCGGGTCGTCACAAGCAACAGGGTCGTGTTGGGCGGCGGCTCCTCGAGCGTCTTCAGGAAGATATTGGCTGCGTGCTGGTTCATCCGGTCCGCCTCGTGAACGATCCCCACCTTGACCGGGGCCACGTTCGGCGAGACCTGGAGGTGCGCGATGAAGTCGCGTGTCGGGTCGGCGCCGATCTGGCGCATCTTTTTGGCCGGCCGGAGCTCAAAGAGGTCGGGATGGTTCCCCCCCGACACGGGGCCCGGGTGGGTGCGGGCGGAACCAGCCGGGCTGAGGAGGCGGTCGGCAATCGCGTAGGCCCCGGCCAGCAGCGTGGCGAAGTCGTCGCCCTGGAGGAGAATGCTGTGGCCAAGGCGGCGGCGCTCGATCGCCCTCTCGATCACCACCGCCGCGGGCGTGCCGGCCAGGGCTGGCGGCCACGGTTGGGCAGGCGCGCTCACACCTTCAGCAGCTTTTGAACCTCGGTCCAAATCTTCCTCGCCACGACGTCTTCGGGCTTGGTTCCATCGACCACCACAAAGCGCTCGGGCATCCCCTTTGCCAGCACGAGGTAGCCTTCGCGCACCTTGTTGTAAAAATCGATGTTCTCGCGCTCCATGCGGTCCGGCACGTCTGAGGCGCGCTGGCGGATCCGGGCGAGGCTGATCTCCGTCGGCACGTCGATCACGAGGGTGAGGTTGGGCATCACGTTGCCGACGGCGAAGCGGTTGATCCTCTCGACGGGGTCCGAGGCGAGGTTGCGCCCAACGCCCTGGTAGACCGTGGTAGAATCGAGGAAACGGTCGCTGAGCACCGTGGCACCCCGGACCAGGGCCGGCGCGATGACCTCGCGCACGAGCTGGGCGCGCGCCGCTGCGAAGAGCAGGAGCTCGGTCTCCGCGCACATCTCGTCTCCCTTGGAATTGTGGACAATGAGGCCGCGGATTTGCTCGCCGATCTCCGTCCCGCCGGGCTCGCGCACGGTCACGACGTCCCGGCCCAGCTCCTGGAGCCTGGCCGCCAGCCGGACCATCTGGGTCGACTTCCCGCTGCCCTCGGATCCTTCGAAGGAAATGAGAACTCCGGGCGGCTTTTGCTTCAGTGGCATGGAGGAGGGGGACGACGACGATCAGTGCCAGTTCTCGAGGAAAGTTTCAAGGTCGGCGACAGTCGGACTCTGGCCGGTCCGGACATAGTGTCCGCTGGTCGTGACGCCGATCGTCAGGCAGGACTCCGGGTCCAGCCCCATCAGCTGGCCGTTTGAAAATCCGGCGTTGAAATGGTCTCCCGCCCCCGTGGTGATGAGCGGCTTGGCCGCGTACGGTCCCGGCACCCACCATGTGCCCTTGCGGGTTGCGCAGGCCGCCGACTCCTTGGGATGGATGACGACGGTGGAGACCCCGACATGGTCCCGGATCCTCCCGGCCATCGCGCGAAGCCCGTTTTCGGTCTCGGTCTCGGCCCCGAATCCGAGCGCACTGTACACCTGCTGGCCCTCCTTGAGGTTCAGGCCGAGCGTGACGTGCCCGAACTTCTCAAACTTTCCGATGATGGAGATCGCATCGGTGAGATCGGCACGGGTCCGCTTCTCGGGGTCGGCGAGGTCGAAGAAGAAGACGCGGTCAGGCCGGGGAGGGGCCTTGGGGAGGACATTCTCGATCAGGTCCTTGAAGATCGCGGACATGTGCGGGATCATGGTCCAGTTGACCAGGGCGACGAGGTCGACGTCCACGCTGGCGCGGTAGCCGGCGGCGCCGCCGAGAGCTGCGTCGACGTTCTGCGGGGTGATCTGGTCCAGGCTGCGCATCATCCCGAGCATCAGCTTCCCGTCGGTGAACTCGACCGCGATCGTGTGCGCCGACTCGCACAGCGAAACCGCGCGGCCGTGGCTGGCCAGGTCGGAGAACACCGGGTGGACAGGCCCGGAGCCCAGGGCGCCGACGCAGGTCACCAGCGGGCCCTGCGCGAGGAGCGCCCCCGCCATGATCGGCCCGTTGCCGCCCAGCTTGTCCATGCGCGGGTACAGCTCGAGGTTCGTGCTCTTGCCGGCGGCGTCGGAAATGCGCTTCCCGAACTCCCCAAGCGTTGCGATGGGGGTGAAGTTGTCGCCCTGCCCCGCGCGCAGGTCGACCGCCGAAACGATCGTGTCGACGAATCCGTCGAATCCGACGAAGCATTTCTTTGAGGCGAGCGCCGCGCGGCGGGACTTGAGTTCCTGCAGGGTCCGGAGTTTGTTGTCCATACGAGGGTTGCGGGGATCAAGCGAAGAAACACCGGGGTGGCGTGGCAATGAGAATCGCTAGGGCCCGCGCGGGAATTTCCATTGAAGGAGCCGGCAAACAGGGCAACGCTTCCCCTTTCCATTCATGCACGCTGCCTTCCTCCTCCAGCCCCTCCTCGCGACCGCCAATCCCATGTCCCTGTTCCTGCGCTGCGACCCTGTCGGGCAGGTCATCGTCTGCGGCCTGGGTGTCTTCAGCATCGTCGCCTGGGCGGTCATGATCGGCAAGCACAACGACCTGGTCCACCTCCGCCGCCTGAACCTCGCGTTTGACCAGCGCCTCAGGGACGAGCGCAGCGTGCTCGACCTACCCGAGTCGTACCGCAACCGCCGTTCCATTCCCTACGCGGACCTGTTCACCGAGGCGGTCGAGTCCTACTGGCGGGCGGCCTCCATCGGCAAGGAGAAGGGGATGGACACCTCGCGCTTCCGGCTGGAGCACGCCGAAAACGCGCTGCAGCGGGCCCTGGCACGCCAGACCCTTCGCTACGAATCGAGCATGATCTTCCTGGCGAGCATCGTGTCGGGAGCGCCCTTCCTCGGTCTCCTCGGGACGGTCTGGGGCGTCATGGAAGCCTTTGGCGCGATTTCCGTCCAGCAGACTGCGAGCATCCAGACGCTGGCGCCCGGCGTATCGGCCGCGCTGCTCACCACGGTCTCCGGCCTGCTCGTGGCGATCCCATCCCTTTTCGGGTACAACTGGCTGCTCGCCAAGACGCGCACGATGGTCACCGAGCTCGAGAACTTCGCGAGCGCCTTCGCGGACAGGATCGAGCTGGAGAGCAAGTAACCGGACCGCGCCCGGCCACCCTCCATCCCCGCCGCCATGGCCAGAACCTTCCGCCGTCAGAGGCACGCCCAGCCGATTGCCGACCTGAACGTGACCAACCTGATCGATCTGGGATTCACGCTGCTGATCATCTTCATGATCGCCACGCCGCTGATCAACCAGGAGCAGACGATCCCGGTGAACCTGCCCCAGGCGTCGAAGACGCCCCAGGCGAAGGTCGACAGCTCGACCAAGTTTGTTGCGGTCTCCATCGACGCGCAGGGGCGATACTACCTGGACGAGCAGCCCGCCCCCATCCCGCTTTCCGAGCTGCGCGAGCGGTTCCGCGGCTTCGCGTCCAGGAGCAACCCCCCGGTCATCCGGATCCGCGGCGACGGGAAGGTGCCCTACGCCAGGATCATCCAGCTCATGGACGAGCTCCAGAAGGCGAACCTCCTCAAGTTCACGTTCGACGACGTCGCCGACTCCGGGAGTTGACCCACGGCCGGCGCCCTTGCCCAGCATGACAGCCCGATCGACCCATGCCTATCTGGCCTCCGCGTTGATCCACTGCGGGTTCGTGGGCCTGCTGTTGTTGCTCGCCTACGGCGTCGGCTCGACCCGGCCTGAGGCGCCCAAGGTGTTTGAACTGGTCGCAGGGGCCGGGGACAACTACGCCGCCACGGTGGCGCCCGCGCTGGGGGTTCCCGGAGGGATCAAGCTCAAGCTTGCGACTCCGCGCACCCCCGTTGTCGAGCAGCAGCCCGCGCCCGTCGAACCCGTCCCGGTCCCCGAGAAGGTGGTCAAGGCGTCGCTGCAAAAGGCGCCGCCCGTGAAGAAGGCCGACACCGTCACGAATTTCACGAAGGTGCTCGAACGCACCGCAAGCCGGCGCGCGGCGCGCCTTGAGGCCAAGTACCGGAAGCAGCTCGCGGAGGAGGAGAAGCGCGAGGCCCGCGAGGAGGCGCTCGAGCGGAAGGCGGCCCAGGCGAGCGCCGCAAGGGCCGAGAGGATCGACGCCGAGGGGATCCGCGAGGGCGTGGTCGGCGGCTCCGTCGAGAACAAGACGGGAGGGGCGGGCGGAAAGGCCCTGTCGCGAGAGGAGGGGGATCTCCTCGACGGATACTTCGCCCTGCTCAAGGCCCGGATCAAGGAGAACTTCGAGGCCTCCGGGGACGCGAGCGACCGCCTGGCGGCCCGCCTCGAGTTCTTCGTCGCAGCCAATGGCTCGCTGTCAGGGGTGCGGATCGTCCGGTCCTCGGGCAACGCCGATTTTGACCGGTCGGTGCTCGAGGCCTTCCATCGGACCTCCTCCATAGGACCCCGCCCGGACGGGAAGGGCGAGACGGTCGCCATGGAGTTCGACCTGCGCGAGGACGACCAGAACTGACCGCGCCCCCGGTGCAAAAAAAATGCCCTCCCTATTGGCGGGGAGGGCAGCGCCTTCGCGGCGACCAGCTTGGCCTTGGAGGGCCAGCCGGTCCGCCGCAACGAAGCAAGGTCAGCTACTTCTTCTTCTTGGCAGCGGACTTCGACTTCGTTTTCGGGGCGGGCTTCTTTTTGGATTTTGCCATGTTCTGGATCTTTCTCTGTTGGTTGTCTCGTCTCCGGGATGTAATTTTCCCAGAAGGCGTCCCTTCTTATCACCGCGAACGATCGCAATGTAAACACCGGATTGTCGGATGCCGGAAGTGCGGTCAGGAACCGGAGACCGGGACCGCGCGCCTCGCGTGGCTCCAGCGCCACGAGTCCGGCTCCTGCCAGCGTTCCGCGCGAAGCGTGATGTCGATCACGTCGCCCTCCCGGAAATCCTCCCGGTCCGTGCGAAGGACCAGGAATCCCCAATGCGGAGCGCGGTTCGGATCGAGCGGGCTTGAGCTCAGCTCCATGTCCCCGTCGAGCCGCACGCAGAAGTAGACCGCAAGCCCGTCCATCCTCCCCGGTGTCGAGATCCTCCTCGAGAAGTGTAACTCCCGCGGCATGTCCCCCTCGACCAGCGTCTCCAGGTCGAAGGCGAGCGCGGGCTCCGGGCGGCCCAGGAAACATTCGACCAGGCCGAGGTCGCTGCCGTGCTGGTGGTAGTATCCCGGCTCCTGCGGCCTGTTGCGATCGAGGCACGAGTAGTCGTAGCCGTGCACGTTCAATTCCCACAGGAACGGCACGTGCCGTTCGTCCTTCAGCTTGACCGGCTCGCAGTACAGCTCGAAGCGGCTCGGCAGGATCCGCCCGCCCGGCTTGAGGAGCCGGTCCCTCAGGTCGATCACGTTCGCGACCATCGCCTCGTTGAAGAGCCAGTCGCCCATCTGCTCGTGGAGGATCACGTCGACCCTCTCCTTCAGCCCGAAGTCCTTGCTGTGCGTGGCGATGAATTCCACGTTCTCCACGGCATTGTGGGCCGCGAGCTTGCGCGCGCGCCTGAGGATCCTCGAGTGGTCGATCGCGTACACCTTGGCGGCGCCGGCACGGGAGGCGAAGGCGGCGAGGATCCCGGTGCCGGTCCCGAGGTCGATCACGCGGTCGCCGGGCCGGATGTGCCGGGAAATCGCCGCGTGGTAAAAATCCATGCGCCGCCGGTCGGCCAGCATCCTCTCCTGTTCCCCAAAATGCCCGAACACCCATCCGTTGTATTCGCGGTAGCTGGCCTCGGGCGTCTTCGACGCCTGGGGATAGACCCAGGCCTCCAGGCCCGGCCTCGAGTGAAGGGAGGCCCGCAGGCGGGCCATGCCCCGCCGCAGGACGGAAAAGGCGCCGACGCTCAGGCGTTGAAGACGGTTATGGGGCATGGACGCAGGGCGCCGCAGCCACCCAAGCCGGGGCACCGTAGGGTTGCGTCCGGGCAAAGGCAATGCCCCAATCCTCCCTTCACCATGCCCTCCCTCTACGAAAGACTCCGCGCCGACATCGTGACTGCGATGAAGGCCCGCGACAACAACACCGTCCTTTCGCTTCGCACGGCCGACGCCGCGATCCAGCGCGCCTCCATGGACCAGGCGAAGCCGATCGACGACAACCTCGTCGCCGCGACCATCCGCAAGGCCGTGAAGAACCTCGCGGACGCGAAGGCCGAATTCCTGAAGGGAGGTCGCGCCGATCTTGTCGCCGCCAACGAGGCCGAGATCGCGCTTCTGGAGAAGTACCTTCCCGCCGGGCTCGATGCGGCCCGCCTGGAAGCGCTCATCGCGGCCGCGATCCAGTCCACGGGGGCGCAGACCCGGAAGGAGATGGGAAAGGTAATCGGCGCCCTCAAGCAGCTCCCGGAGGCGCCGCTGATCGACTTTTCGCAGGCGAGCAAGCTGGTCCAGGCCAGGCTCCCGTAGTACGTTTTGGGGGCCTGCTAGACGCCAAGCCTGGCCCGGACCTCGGCGAGGGCGAGGCCCCGGATCTCCACGACCTTTGAGCGCGACTTCGCCCCCTGAAGGAGCGACACCGAGCCCTTGGATATTTGAAGTGCCCGCGCTAGAAACCCGCACAGGGCCTCGTTGGCCCTGCCGTCAAGCGCGGGAGCATGGACCTTCACCTTGAGCTGGTCCCCTATCCAGCCGACCACGGCATCGCCCGGCGCGTTGGGCACCGTCCGGACGGCGAGCCGGCAGGCGGCGGTCATGGGGCCTTCTTCTCCGCGTCCGGCCTCCGGGTCGCCGCCTTCACGAGGAGCTCGTGCCACTGGCTCGCATCGAGATGGGCGAGGGTCCCGCCGAAATGCAAGGGCTGGACGAGCGCCTTGTAGCCGAGGTCGTCCTTCGTTTCGGATAGCAGCCCTGCATTTGAGAGCAGGTTCCCGGTGTCCCCCCTCACAGAAAGCACAAGGTCGAGGCTGAGCGGCCGCTGGCGGAGAGGAAGCCCCTCGACGTAGTTGATCTCGCCGGACCCGGTGACGCGCTCCTCGGGCGCAGTGATCGCAAGGTTCGTGAGATGGATCGTGCGGTCGGCGCCCAGCATCGCCGTGACCGTCAAGTCGTCGTAGCCGATTTCCGATGCCGCATACGTGAAGTCGAGTATGGACTCGGCGTTCTTGTTCACGGGGTTGCTTCCCGTGTCCCTCTCCTTCGGCTTGCTTCCAAAGATCGACCCCACGGTGGAACCGACCTTGCCCAGCGTGTCCGTGACCTTGGTAGGCGCCTCGGGTATTGCCTCAGCCACGCTCGTCTTCAGGAACCGGACAATCCCACCCGTGCTATGCAACAGAAGCACATTCCGGGCTCCGGCCGTGAGGTCCCCGAGGTTCCTTCCCTTTCCGGCGCTTGTCGCCGAGACGGAAAAATGCCCGTCGACAAAGGGGTCGCTGCCAAACTGCGGATCCCGGAAATACTTCGAAGCGTCAAAGTCGCTGGCCTCGGCCGTTGCATCGAGGCTGTACGGTTGCGGTGCCGCGGGATCGAACGAAAGCGAGCCCTCGAGCTTTGCCAGGTTGTGTCGCGCATAGACCGCCCGTCCGTTTTTCAGGTGAAAGGCTTCCTGATCCCAGTCGAGCCGCCCCGTAGCCTCGGTGAAGTCATGGTCCAGGGCCTTCAGGTGATCGATGTCGACCACCACCCGGCCGCTCCAGTTTCCCCAGAACGGAACGCGGTCCCGGCCGCCGCCGGAAGGGGCGGGGTTGCCGCCCCGGGCCGCTGCCACCGGGCCCGCCAGCAGCCGCAGGTGATCCAGCAACACAAGTTGGCCCGCCAGCTTGGCCTCCACGTGCGGTCCCGCCGCGTCCGCAGTCCATTCCCCCTCGGCGCTCAAGTCCGAAACATCCTTGCCCGAGGAGACCTTGACCGGGATCACGAAGGACACCGATCCATCCAGGCCGATGTCCGCGTGACCGGTTCCGGAAATCGACGTGCCGGGCACGACGTCCCCCAGGACAAACTTCGTGTCCAGTTCCCCCCACGAGCTGACCGTCGCCGTGATGTCGCCCGACGCTGTCCTTCCGCGGATCCATCCAAGCCCCGGGATCGTCGACCCCGCCGCGATCGCCTCAGGATTCGCGCTCCACGCCCCAGCGACCGTCACCTGTTGGTCCTCGCCCATGGGCTCGGAAGCCTTTCCATGAAACGTCACGAGTACCCGGCCGGCGCCGGACACAGCCAGCGGCGAGAAGTCCGCCTGCCATCCCTTGCTGTCGTACGAGGCGATCACGGATGCCGAGAGATCGGCGCCGCGCAGGACCGTCCGGCCTGATACCTGGGCGTACACGCCCGATGCCGCCAGCATCCCTTCAGGATGGAAGGTGTACCCTCCCGTGGACTGCTTGATGAGGAAGGTTCCCGTCGCCTCCCCCCCCGCAAAGGACAACTTTCCCAGCAGCCCCGTCAGCCATGCAAGTGGGACCCGCGTGGCTGACGCCTCGACCCAATCGCCGTCCGGGTTGTCGAGCGTCAGCCTGCCGGTCGACTCGTCGGCCGAGAATGGCTGAACCAACTTCGCGGCCACGGTGGGATGTGCTCCGCCGAGTGCGACGCTGCATTGGTCGAACCGGATCTTCGACCCGCTCTGGGTCAAATCGAACTGGGAATCCATAGCCACGGTTCCAAGCGAGTCCAGCGGGGCCGCGAGCACCCCAAGATGACTCGCCACGGTGTGCAGGTGGCCGACCACACGGGTCCGTCCAAATCCGGTGTCCGCGTCAAAGGATCCCTCCCCGGAAGCCTTGAGCGGGGGGAGGGTTGCGTTGGGCGTGAACAGCGCCAGGTCGGAGTCCTTGACGTCCACGCTCCAGGTTCCGGCAATTTTCCCCGTCGAATCGCCGAGCCGGGCAAGGACGCTCGCAGTGGGGTGGCCGGCCCTGGTCAGGGCCACCCGAAAAACCTGCGCCCCCTGTTCCCGCGTCGCCGATGCGTCCGCCGCCAGGGACAGGTTCTCCGGAAGGGAGCCACCACGGGTCGACAAGTCGGCCTTCAGGCCGACCTTGCTGATGGTCCGGGGTGTGTCCATGGCGATCGTCAGGGTTCCATGAGCCATGACGACATCCGCAGGGAGCCGCGGATCGTAGTCGGCAAGATCGACGGCAAAGCTCCCCTCGCGTCCCGCGGCCATTCCACCGCCGGAGACAACCACATGGATCCGGGCCGGCGTAGTTCCCGGGGGCGCGGCCATCAGCACGTCGCCCTCAAGGTCGACCCCGTCCACGGTCGCCTCGCAGGGCAGTTCCCACTTCGCGAGCAACCCGGCGAGCGCCTGTGTCACCGCCAGCGAGGGGGCGACAGCCGCGTCGTTGTAGTGCGTCAAGTCGAGCGTCCAACCCTTGGCGACAAGACTCTTCACCTTGAAGGACCGGGTCCAGGCCGACTTCGAGAGGGGGATTCCCGCCTCCAGCCCGGGCAGGGTCAGCTTCGCACCCTGGTAATTGAGGTGCAGGTTTATGATTTCGACCTCGCCGAACCTCGCCGAAACGCCGTCGACCGTGCCGTGGACGCCGGGCTGGCTTGTGAGCTGGCTCTGGACCCACCACGTCTGGACGCTCGGCATCAGCGCGACCACGACGACGATGGCCACCGCCAGGAGCGCAAGGGAGATGCAGTTGAGGACGATTTGGAGGAATTTCAATCGAAGGGGGAGGGGCTTAAGGGCCTTCTTGAGGGCCGGTCAAGCAGGCATTGGAGGTTGAAGTTGGCATGAATGCGACCTTGGATTCCGGGCCTTGAACCCCGAACCGCGCAGCATGGATGAGGCTTCGGACATCCCGCCCGACTTTGCGGTTCCAACCGATTCCTGGGACTTCACCCGGCGCATCGAAATGATCCCGATGCGGGACGGCGTCAGGCTTCACACCGTGATCCTGGTCCCGCGCAATGCGCAAAACGCCCCGGTGCTGCTGACAAGGACGCCGTTCGGGGCTTTGCGCCGCACGACGCGCGCCCCTTCGCCGTCCCTGCAGGGAAACCTTCCGCAGGGGGATGATGTGTTCGTCGCCGGCGGCTACATCCGGGTATTCCAGGACGTCCGCGGCAAGTACGGCTCGGAGGGCGGGTACCTTGTGACCCGCCCGGTGCGCGGGCCCCTCAACCCCAGTTCCGTCGATCACACGACGGACGCCTGGGACACCGTCGACTGGCTCTCCAGGAACGTTCCCGAGTCGAACGGCCGGGTCGGCATGATCGGCTCCTCGTACGAGGGATTCACGGTCGTCATGGCCCTGCTGGATCCGCACCCGGCGCTAAGGGTGGCGGCGCCGGAGAGCCCGCTGGTCGACGGCTGGATGGGGGACGACTGGTTTCACAATGGCGCCTTCCGGCAGGTGAACCTCGACACCGTGGCGAGCATGACTTCGGGCAAGGGTGGGGGAGACGGCATAATCCGCCAGGGCCATGACGACTACGAAAACTTCCGCCGGGCCGGATCGGCCGGGGAATTTGCCCGCGCGGCGGGCCTCGACCAGCTTCCATTCTGGCGGAAACTCAACGAACATCCCGCCTACGACCCCACGTGGCAGGGCCAGGCGCTCGACCGTTTGCTCGCGACCAAGGCGCTCACGGTCCCGACCTTGTGGGTCAACGGCCTCTGGGACCAGGAGGACATGTGGGGCGCAGTCCGATGCTATCTGGCTGTGAAGCCCAAGGATGCCGCGAACAATCGCAACTTCCTCGCCCTCGGGCCCTGGTGCCACGGCCAGGTGAACAGGGATGGGAGCTCCCTCGGGCCTTTCAGGTACGATGGCGACACTGCGCTGCAGTTCCGAAGGGACGTCCTCAGGCCCTTTTTCGACCAGCACCTGAAGGACGGCGCCCCGAAGGCGGACACGCCGGGAGCCCTCGTCTACAATACCGGGGAGAACCGATGGGACCGCTTCGCGGCCTGGCCGCCCGTGGCCGATCCGGGCTGGGTGGTCGAAGACGCGCCCCTGTATCTCGGACCCGAGTCCAGGCTGACGTTCACGGCCCCGTGCGAGGCCGCGCCTGGCTTTGAGGAGTACGTCTCGGACCCGGCCAAGCCGGTGCCCCATGTTCCGCGGCCGGTGCGATTTGCTGACGGCGATGCATGGAAGACATGGCTTGTCTCGGACCAGCGGGCCTTTGCCGACAGGCCCGACGTCCTGGTGTACGCAACCGGGCCCCTCTCCGAGCAACTCCGGATTGCCGGCTCCCCGGAGGTGAACCTGTTCGCCTCGACCAGCGGAACCGACAGCGACTGGGTGGTAAAGCTTATCGACGTCTATCCGGAGGAGTACCCGCCGCAGCCCGGGCTCGGCGGCTACCAGCTCGCCGTCGGCATGGATATCTTCCGTGGCCGGTACCGGGAGAGCTTCGAGAGACCCGCCCCGCTTGTCCCGGGCCGCCCCCTCCAGTATCGCTTCGCACTTCCTCACGCAAACCACGTGTTCCTTCCGGGGCACAGGATCATGGTGCAGGTCCAGTCGACCTGGTTCCCCCTGTACGACCGGAACCCGCAGACTTTCGTCGACAACATCTTCTTCGCCAAGCCCGGCGACTACGCCAAGGCGGTTCAGCGCATCTACCACTCGGAGCCGTTTCGGAGCTTTGTCAGTCTCCCTGTCGCCCGCAGGCGCTAGACTTTGGGCCGTCGATTTCGTGTTGACCTCGGGCGAACGTGTTGCGTTATTACGTCCGTACCCACTCTTCCCATGGTTCTCGAACTAAAGCTGCGCAAGGTTGGAAACTCCGTCGGTGTCGTCCTGCCCAAGGAGGCCCTGGCACGGTTGAACTCAAAAGAGGGGGGGACCCTCGTCCTTTCAGATTCTCCGGACGGGGCCTTTCGCATCGCGCCCGACAAGGCAGAGTTTGGAAAGCAGATGAAAGTGGCCGAGAGTCTTATGAGGCGTTATCGGAACGCGTTGCGCGAACTGGCGAAATGACCGAGCCCGTCTGGGTCCTCCCGGAGGCGGTCCGGGCCCTCCATGATATGCTGTTGGCGGAATTTGGCGGAAGTGCCGGCATTAGGGATGCGGGCATGTTGGATTCGGCGCTATCGCGTCCCGCCAATCGGTTTTTCTATGGAGTCTCGGGCCTGCCTGAATTGGCGGCTGCGTATGCCTTCGGCCTTGTTCGTAATCATCCGTTCGTCGATGGCAACAAGCGCATCGGCTTTGCGACCGCCGCTTTGTTTCTGGAATTGAATGGGTATCGTTTCACCGCATCGGAGGCAGATGCAGCAGTGAAGACCCTTGCCCTGGCTGCGCATGAGCTGGATGAAGATGGGTACGCTGCGTGGCTGGGGGCCAACTGCAAACTCATCCGACTCCGGATGAAGCGGTGATAAGCTGAACACCCTCGTTTTCGCGAAGGAGTCACGGCATTTGGTAGATTCCACAGAGGGCGACTCCGGTGCCTCCGTCGGCCCCCGTCACCTCGGCCGTGTACCCCCCGGGGGGCAGCGTCAGCAGCGCCTCGGAATCCGGCGCATTGGGCTGGAGCACGGGCAGGGCATAGACGGCCGCCGCCGCGGCCAGCAGGACCGGGCTGGAGCCCCATCCTGTATTGGAGTAGAGAACGACGTCCTTCCCGTTCTGAGCCTGGTGGATCGTGAGCGCCGGTTTCTGGAGTGTGCCGGAGACATTGTAGGGGGCCGCTGCGAGGGCCGGACCGATTGCCTGGACCAGGACGGTGGCCGAGGTGCTCCCCACAATGTAAAAGCCCCCGATGAGGATGTTGTCGCCGGTGCCCACGAAGGCCCGCGAGGAAATGCTGGAAACGGAGCCGGGGTTCGAGACCGTCTCCACCTGAAGTCCCGCTGCATTGCTGGTGTAGGCGGTTCCTCCCGTCGTCACGACGCAGTCGTAGTCGCCGTCATTGGCAGCCGTGGTGCCCTGGATGAGCAGCTGGGGTCCGGTCGATCCGGTGATCCCATTTCCGTCGGTCAAGTTGACGGCGTTGAACTGCCACTGGTAGGTGGTGGCGGCGGTGTCCGCGACAAGATGCGCGGTGTTGGCGCGAAGCGAAGACACCTCGGTTCCACTGGTGGTCACGGTGAAAACGACGCTCCCGCCCGCATGGATCGTCTGAGGGGTGGGTTGGACTGAAACCGCCGATGAGGTTGGCGCCGGGCTTACGGTCAAGGTTGCGGCGCTGCTTTGGCTCGTGCCGGAACTGTTGGTGACATTCACGGTGTAGGTTCCGCTGTTCGCGACCGTCACGTTGCCCAGGGAAAGTGTCATCCCCGTGGCCCCGCCGATCGCGGTGCCACCCAGGAACCATTGGTAGGTCATGGCTGAGCCGCTCGACGCGGCGACGGAAAGAACCAGGTTGGATCCTGCGTTCACCGACTGGGAAGCCGGCGGCGTTGTGATCAAAGGCGGTGCCGTGACCGTAAGGACAGCCGCGCCTGAGATCACACTTCCCTGGCTGTTGGTCACGACGCAGTCAAATTCATAGGCGTTGGACCCAAAGATCCCTCCGTTCAAGGAGAGGGTTGCCGTGTCCGACCCTGTGACGCCGTTGCCGTCGGTCAGGTGTGTCCACGAGGAACCTCCGTTCGTCGAAACCCGCCATTGGAAGGCCGGGGCTGGACTCCCGCCTACCGCAATCGAAAATGTCGCCACCCCGCCGACTGCCGTCTCTGGACCCGGCTGCGCCGAAATGAACGGCTTTGCCAACGGGGTGCCCAGCCGAATCGTGTCGTTGTTCGTGTCCGCAACATAGAGATCCCCCTGGCCGTCCAATGCCAGGCCCGAGGGGGAATTGAATGTCGCTGCGGTGCCGGTGCCGTCCGCGCTGCCTCCGACTCCCGCCACTCCCGCCAGGGTCGTTACCGTCCAAGTCGTTGCTCCGCTCGCGACTGTGGGCGTCATCTTCCGGATCGTGCTGTTTCCCGAATCCGTCACATAAACATTGCCCAGCCCATCGAGGGCTACACCTGTGGGCGAAGAAAACCCGGCTGCACTGCCGGCGCCGTCTGCACTGCCGGCAACTCCGGCCGTGCCTGCGATCGTTCTCACCCCCCACGTCGTGATTCCTCCCGAAACGGTCGGCACCAGCATCCGAATGGCGTCATTGCCGTAGTCCGCCACATAAACGTTGCCCCCGCTGTCTGTGGCGATGCCGATCGGACTGTTGAACCTGGCGGCGCTTCCCATGCCATCCGCGCTGCCGGAACTGCCTGCCGAACCAGCGATCGTGGTCACCGCCCAGGAAGTGCTCCCGCCCGCCATGGTCGGCGTGATCTCGCGAATTGTGTCGTTGCCTGTGTCCGCGACATACACATTGCCTGCGCTGTCCACGGCCAGCCGCTGGGGAGACCTGAATCGGGCGCCCGCGCCGGCACCATCCGAACTGCCCGCGTTCTTCGCGGAGCCGGCGATGGTGGTCACCGTCCAGGTCGTTCCTGCGCCATTCATGGTCGGAGTAATCTCTCGGATCGTATCGTTGTTGTAGTCCGCCACATATACATTGCCCAAGGTGTCGACCGCCACACCGGTGGGGTCGAGGAACCGGGCGGCGGTTCCAGATCCATCGGCGCTTCCAGGGGTTCCCGCCGAGCCTGCAATGGTTGTCACCACCCAGGTCGTCGCACCGCCCACCACGGTTGGCGTAAGTTCGCGGATCGAGTCGTTGGCATTTCCGGCCACGTAGACATTGCCCGCGCTGTCGACAGCCACCTGCCCGGGGTAATAGAAATAGGCCGAGCTGCCCGTGCCATCCGTGCCTCCAAAATCACCCGCAACCCCTGCGATGGTCGTGAAAGCGTAGGCATAGGAGGTTGCGTTCGAGGTTCCGCTTACGTTCAGGGTCGCCGAATTCGAGTTGATGGAAGCGAGGCTGTTGGTCACCTGGCACTGGACCTGGTCCCCGTCGAGCGAGCCCGTCACGCCCGTGATGTTCAGGGTCGCGGACGTGGAACCGGTTGTTCCCTTGCCGTCGGAGAGGTTCACCCCGTTCAACTGCCATTGGTACGTCGGAGCCGGGAATCCCGTCGCGGCGACCGTGAAGGTTGCGGTGCTGCCGGGCGGGACGGTTTCCGAACTCGGTTGAACGGTGATCGATGGCCCGGTCGCGATGTTGCCCTTGAGGATCGAATAATAGGCCGCCACGTAGACGTTGCCCCCGCTGTCCACCGCCATGCCCCAGGGGCTGAATTGCAACGCCGTCCCGACTCCATCGGTGTTGTATCCCTGATTTGAGACGCCTGCCACGGTGCTGACAACGCCCGCGGCGGAGACGGTCCGGATCCTCTCATTGATGGTGTCCCCAACATAGACCGTTCCTCCGGCGACCGCCACGCCGAAGGGCGAGGAGAAGAGCGCGGCGGTGCCGGTCCCATCCACCCATCCATTCTGGCCGGCCTTTCCGGCGAGCGTGGTCACCACGCCGGTGGCCGAGATTTCGCGGATCGTATTGTTGCCGCTGTCAGCCACGTACACGTTTCCCGTGCCATCCACAGCCACTCCGCAGGGGCTGCTGAACAGTGCACCGCCTCCCGTGCCGTCGGTGGTCCCAGCCTTGCCGGCCTTGCCGGCCAGGGTGGTCACGACCCAGGTCGTTGCCCCGCCCACGACGGTCGGAGTGATCTTGCGGACCACGTTGTTGAGAGTGTCTCCGACAAGGAGGTTGCCTGCACTGTCGACCGCTATTCCTTCGGGAATCTGGAACTGCGCGGCACTTCCCGTGCCGTCCGCGTAGCCGCCATACCTGCCTTGTACGCCGGCCAGTGTGGACACCACCCAGGTCGTGGCCCCGTTCACGATTGTCGGGGTGATCTTGCGGATCAGGTTGTTATAGGTGTCCGCCACATAGAGGTTGCCCGCACTGTCAACTGCCACTCCGGATGGGCCTGCGAACCGTGCGGCGCTTCCAATGCCGTCGGCATAGCCCGCAACTCCCTGGCCGCCGGGGCCCGGGACGTACAGCCCTGCCAGGGTGGTGACGACTCCGGCGGGTGAGACCATCCGGATTTCATCGTTGTCAAAATCAGCCACATAGACGTTTCCAGCTATGTCCACCGCCACTCCAAGGGCTTCGTTGAACCGCGCTGCGCTTCCTGTGCCGTCGGCACTGCCGGTAAAGTACTGGCCTCCCCCGGCCAGGGGCGAAAACCCGAAGGGCGATTCCAGGGCCGTCACTGCCAGCGTCCCAATTTGTCCGAGCACCCCTCCCGCCGAATTGGACACGAGGACTGCATACCTTCCTGCGTTGGACGGCCCGGCGCTCGCCACGGTGTACGACGATCCTGTCGCGCCGGGAATCGCGGCGTAGCTGCCGCCGTTGACGTTGGGGGTCACCAGGTACCATTGATAGGTGAAAGGGCCCGTTCCGGATACGGCGACCGAGAAGATCGCGCTCGACCCGGCAACCACGGTCTGCGCATCCGAAGGTGTCTGGATGACGGGCTGGTACACGAGGGTGAACGTGCCGCTCGACGGGACGCTGGGGCTGCCATACACCGTGGTTGAGTAGTAATTCCCGGAGGTGCTGCTCGTGAAGTACAGCTCAATGTTGTTGGAGGCTGCGGCGTCCGTGCCGTCAAGAATGCGTATTCCCGTTGCCAGGGTGCCGTCCGCCTGCGGCCGTACAACGGAGCTGATGATATAGTCGTTGTAGCTACGCAAGGGAAGGTAACTGGAAACAAAACGACTGAAGATCGCCGACTTTCCCGGCGGCGCGGTTTTTGGCGGGTTGATCCCGTCGTACGTGGTCTGGACATTGCACGCGACCGATGGGCCCATCAGGAGGGTGGGCCCCCCCGCTTGGTACAAGGGCAGGGTTGCCGGAGGCGCAACATAGGCGGCGTTGGGCAGCGTGCACTCATCCTCGGCGTTCGCCTTTTCGTAGCCCTCGGAATAGCTGAACCCCGACGGGAAATTGATGTAGGAATCGACGACGTAGCCGTCATCCGAGCCGGTCCCGGTGTACTCCGTGAGAAGAAGGGAGGGGTAGTTGTTTCCAAAGGCCAGGAAGCTGTACGGATTTGTCGCCGCGACCGTGGCCGTGGCATTGGCGTACTCGTTGCCGCCCTTGAGCGGCTGGAAGTCCGCAAAGCCCATCTGCGTTCCGGACACACTGCCGCCGGAATAGGGCTCCGGGAAAACCCATAGCTCCAATCGAATCGATCCGCTCGTGCCGCCGTTGCTGGGGTTGGTGATCGTGCCCGTCAGCGTAAGCGTGTCGGGATTGGTGAGGCCGTATTGGTAGGAAACGGGGTTGCTCAGCTCCAGGTTGCTCGTGTTCTGGCCGGGCGCCCTTGCGGAGAGAACGACGAACAGCAGGAGCGCGGGCAAACCGCGGCATAGCCGGGCCACGGCAACAAGAGCCGAAGATTGCGTCGCCATGGTGGTAATTGTTCGCACAGGAAGGCTGCACACACATCCCGCGCCGTAGCAATTCCGTTCCCGCTGCCCCAAGAAATGCAGGCGATCGGAGTTGGGCAAGGTGAAAGGGTCGTCATTCTCTCTGACATCTCTGTTCGGACGGGTGGGAACGCTGCGGATGAAGTTTAGCATTGGTGCGCGCGAACTGCTTTGGCAGCCTGCCGGGGCCATGCATGCTGCCCTCAACCCCCATCCCATGAAGACATTCCAGGTATTGGCCTCCCTCTCCCTTCTCTTTGCCTTTGCAGCGGCGGCCCGCGCAGGCCATCCCTTCCTCTGCACCGATTCCTATGCCGGCGCGGTGAGCGCGGTCTCCGCGGAAGGCAAGGTCCTCTGGCGGCACGAATGCAAGCATCCGCAGGATTGCTGGGCGCTGCCCAACGGGGACTACCTCTTCTGCCACGCGGGAGGCGCGCTGGAGATGACGCCAGACGGCAGGGTCGCCTGGGAATACAAGGCCGGCGATGCCACCGAGGTCCATTCCTGCCAGCCCTTGGCGGACGGCCGTGTGCTCGTCGTGGAGAATGGACCCTGCCGCATCCTCGAGATTGATCGGGAGGGGAAGATCGCCAAGGAAATCAAGCTTGTGCCGCCCCCGGCAAGCGTGAGCCTGCACGACCAGTTTCGGGGCACCCGCAAGACGAGCGAGGGGCTCTACCTGCTTTGCCGCAAGGGCGAGCACCAGGTTGAGGAACTCGACGGCGACGGGCATTCGTTGCGCAGGATTCCGGTTCCCGGCGATGTTCACATGTGCGTCCTGCTACCGAACGGCCACTTCCTGATCGCCTGCGGCGAGGGGCACAAGGTCGAGGAACTCGACGCCAGCCTAAAGGTCGTGTGGGAGCTGGACGAGCACGACCTTCCCGGCAATCCGCTCAGGTTGATCAGCGGCCTCCAGCGCCTGCCCAATGGCGACACCGTTTGCTGCAATTATCTCGGGCACGGCCACCTCGGCGAGCAACCCCACGTCTTCGAGATCACGCCGGACAAGAGGGTCGTATGGGAGTTCTCAGACCATGAGCACTTCAAGGTGATCAACCAGATCCAGCTGCTCGACGTTCCGGGCGACGCCACGAGGGGCGAAATACTGCGGTAGCCGCCGGGCGGGGCATTGCGGCCGAGCGCCAAACCAACCCAAGGGGTAGACCACCTGCTCCTATCTCGATGCGGCCTAAAGCCGGCGTAGAAACTCAACCGGACTGACGATATCCGCGTCGCGGTATCAATTCGGGGCTGACTGCGGCCTCGCATCGGCCTTGGGCCCAAGCCGCGAGGCAGTTGAACGATGCGCCGCGCCAGAGACTCGCGCTGGCCACCACATTTGTGTCAAAGACCACCCTCAAGACTTGGTTCCCCTCCGGACACTTTCGATGGCTCGGGCAACTGTGGCCTCATCCCGGGGGGACTGTTTGGGCAGCCGGCGCCCGGCCAACAGCAGGGCCCGGACCCGGGCCGGCGTCAGCACCCGGCGCTTCCGCAGTACAATCAGGCCGTTCGAGCAGCCAATTTCCAGCTCATCTCCATACTGAATCTGGGTCTGTTCACGGACGGCCTCTGGAATGACCATCTGGCCCTTGACGGATACTTTGGCAATCATCCGGTAAGGCTGGGCTTACTATGGAAGGAATCAAGCTGTCCGCATCAGGAGTCTCCGGTGAGGATGTTATCGCCGGTGCCCGCGAACGCCCCCGGGTATATGGCGTTTTCAATCGCGCTAAACTCGGCCACTCTGGTCCCAAAGAACACCGAGTTGGACCGTCCCCACCCCCTATGAGCAGAGTATTACCCCGCTGCGGCTGGCTGTTTATCTGCCTCTGCACGTCGTCGCCGATGCGAGCCGACGTTCAGACTCTGAAGGGCGATGCAGCCCCGGGCAGAATTCTGCCTGCCATCATGATCCTGTCCCCGGATTGGATCGGCAAGACCCCGCCTTCCACGCGGATTAATGCGCCCGAATTCCTGGGATTTCTCTATCCCGGTCAAAGGATCGCCCTGGCCATCAAAGCTGAAGGGGGAGACCGCGACAAACTTTTGCGTGGGGCTGGGATGTCCGTCAGGATCTCAACGCCTGGGCAACCCTTGTTCGAGGAGCGCGATCTGAAGCCCCAGGCTGTGCGTAAGGTCAAGGCCGAGGGCGCCGATTTTGCCCTGATGATTCTTGATGCCGGTGGAATGGCCAAAAAGGACCGGGCATCTCTCGAAGGCGCCATGGCCCGGGTGAGTTTTGCCGTCTTTCAACCTGACTGGGAGGTTCCTCTCTTGGACCAGGCACAGGATGTCCAGATTTCAGCCACCCTCTCCGGCACCGGACAAGCGTCCCACCTTGAATCTGCGACCATCCGGATACGCCCGACCGCCGACTGGCTGCGGGAAACCCCTGACGGCATAGCCGACCTAGGGAGGTTCTTGAACCGTTACCACGAAGACCTGCCGCCTGGGCGCCTGCTTTCCCTGCTCAAAGGCGCTGCGGCCAATGGCGGCCTAAGCTCGGCCCCGGTCCTGAGTTTCTTTGCGACTGCCTTCAGGGATGTGGGACCGGCCCGGTCCTCCGCCATTGCCGCCTTCCCTTCGCTCGATTCGCGGACGCAGTTTGCAATGGCGGTTACTTTCCGTTTTGGAGGCCAGGATATAAGCGGCTTCCTGCCGCTGCTTTCCCTGACGCAACCCGGGGGCGCCCTGAAGGCACTGGATGAAATTCAAGCATTCAAGGATCCGCGCGAATCTGTGGCCCCAAGGGAGCCGATCACAGCGGGATCGGCCCAGGAAATCGGCACGACAATGGACGAGTGCTGGGGTGCCTGGATGGCGACCGGCGACCAAAGCTACCTGCGTGCGCTGGTCGGCCTCTTGGAGGGGGCATCGGACTATCCGGCGCTCCTGGCGTGGAAGAATGCAAGGGGAGGGGTGAAAGGACTGAATCTCCACGTGGCACGCGGGCTTGCCTATCAGGTCGCCGGTTGGTCCATCGGGGCATTCCAGCGCACAGACCCGCTCGTTTCGGACTGGTTGATCTATTGGAAGGACGACCCCGCCTTTCCCTTGGAGCTCCGCAAGGAACTGGATTCTCTTCCGAGCAGTCCCGCATTCCGGCGCAACAATTGAGACGTCGGGCCAAAGATCAGTCGAGTTCAGTTCAAGTCTTACGGGAGGTGCCCTAGGAATCATCCCGGGCTTGGATCCGGCCAAGTGAAAGATCGGCCGGAAGTCCCTTCTCCATTGGCCGCTCCGACACCTCGATTGGCTGTTGCATAATGATATCGAGCGCGGTCACGAAGGCGTAAGCGACGGTGAAGAAGTCGATCGTCAACCCTGTGATGTAGGCTGCGGCGCTGTATGGGAGGTCTAGCAAAACGTAGCCGAGCGTCGCCAGTGTCACCGCGGAGCCGAACAGAACGAAGACCACGAATATAGCGGAGGGGGGTCCTTTGCCGACCACCTTGCGGCGTCGGCGCGGATAGGTGACCTGAAGAGACAGCATGGGTAGTGCGAAAAGCACGGCAGAGCCTCACCAAATCCACTTTTCCTGAACGTTGTAGAGTCCCAAGAGCGCCGGCAGCAGAGCCGCTGCCGTCAATACGAAAATGTAGGTCATGACCGTTCTTGCAAGGTACCTGTCGAGCAGCGACAACCTCGCTCCAGCGGCCTGCCGGACGCTCAACAAGAGCGCCGAGAATCCCGCGAACGTGATCATCAGGCCGGCCAATGTGTACAGGAGGGTTGCGCCTTTGACTTCCATGTTTTGGTCCACCTCTTGCGTCGTCAGATGATGTTGGAAAGATGATGTAAAAAAATAGAGGTGAAGTCTTGGCTCCCCTGAGTTGGTTCTAAGCTGCCGCTCTTTCGACGTGCAAATTCTTTCTTGGGTATCCGCGCTCCAAAAAGAGGCCGTACGCAACCACAAGACCCTGTCGGACGTTGCGGAGGAGCGATTGGCACAGGTTTGAGAAGATCTGCCGCGAGGCTGCGAAAAACCCAGGAGTGGATCCGGACGGGCGGGACGCCCGTCCCTGCCCTTGGAAGGACGTCGGCGACCCCTTGTCGCGAAGGCTGGACCCGATCAAGGTCGATGGCCCTCCTATGAAAACTTGAGCCTGTTTGAGTTAAGTTCGAGTTTTGAGGGAATTGTCCGGCATCGGATTATGAATGATCCCGGATTGAATCCAGTCGGGTGGGAATGCAGGCGAAATTCCCCATCGGGCTTGACGGACGTACGCATTCCCGTACGTTACGGGTATGGCCGCAATCCCCATCACCCAGGCGAGAGCCATGCTTTATCAGCTGGTTGACAATGCCGAGGCCTCCCATGAACCGATCCAGATTACCGGCAAGCGCAGCAACGCGGTGCTCATTTCCGAGAGCGATTGGCGCAGCATTCAGGAGACGCTTTATCTGCTTTCGATTCCCGGCATGCGCGAGTCGATTCGGAAAGGGATGAAGGAACCACTCTCCAAGGCTTCGAAGAAACTCGCCTGGTGAACTGGGAGCTCTACTACACGAAGCAGGCGCAGAAGGACGCCAGGAAACTTGCCGCTTCAAACCTACGAGCCAAGGCCGAGACCTTGTTGGACGTGATCAGGGACAATCCTTTCCAGAATCCCCCCCCGTTCGAGAAATTGGTGGGAGACCTGAGTGGCGCCTACTCCCGCCGGATCAATATCCAACACCGGTTGGTGTATCAGGTCTTGGCAGATAAGAGGGCAGTGAAGATCCTCCGCATGTGGACTCACTACGAGTGAGGCGACCAGCCGGATCTTCGGTGCACCCTTACGGGAGCTGATAGATTGCGCAGAGGACGACCCCGGTGCCTCCGTCGGCTCCGGTCACCTCGGCAGTGTACCCGCCTGGAGGCAGGGTCAGCAATACCTCAGAATCTGGCGAATTCGGCTGGAGCACGGGCAGGGCATAGGCGGCGGCCGCCGCGGCGAGAAGGACTGGGCTGGAGCCCCAGCCGGTGTTTGAGTAGAGTATGACGTCCTTCCCGTTCTGGTTCTGGTGGATCGCAAGCGCGGGCTTCTGGAGTGTGCCGGAGACGTTGTAGGCGGCCGCTGAGAGGGCCGGACCTATCGCCTGCACAAGGACGGTGGCTGAGGTGTTTCCTACGATGTAAAAGCCCCCGATTAGGATGTTATCGCCTGTGCCGACGAAGCCGCGAGCCGATAAGCCGAGTAAAGTGCCTGGGTTTGAGGACTCCGAAACCGAGAGGGTTGCCTCCATGCTGCTGTTTGTGCCGGCGGCATCGGAAACGACGCACGTGTAGTTCCCGGCGCTCGCAGCTGTCACATTGGCGATGGCCAGTTGGGGTCCCGCGTCTCCTGAAATGACATCGGTTGTGGTTCCGTTGGGGCTGACAGACAAAGGGCTGCCGTCGAGTTGCCACTGGTAGGTTACGGCTCCGGTGGCCGAAGCAGTGAAAACGACGGTTGAGCCGGCATTCATGGCTTCGCTTTGGGGCTGGACCGAGAAGGGAAGAATGGTGGTGCCAAGGCGGATCGTGTCGTTGCCTGAATCTGCCACATAGAGGGCACCGCTTCGGTCCACCGCAATGCCACCGGGGCCGTCGAATTGAGCCTCGGCACCCGTTCCATCGGAGCTTCCGACAATGCGCGGGGTTCCCGCAAGGGTCGTCACGACTCCGTTCGGGGTGATTTTTCGAATCGTATCGTTGCCCTCGTCCGCGACATAGAGGGTGCCGCTCTCGTCGACGCCGAGCCACACAGGGAGTAGGAACCTCGCTGTGGCCCCGGTTCCGTCTGTGCTTCCAATCATGCCTGTCGTACCGGCAAGAGTGGTTACAACGCCGCCCGGAGCAATTTTCCGGATGGTGTCGTTAACTGTGTCCGCCACAAAGAGATTGCCGCTGTCGTCCGCCGCAATTCCTCCTGGATTATTGAACCTGGCCGCCGGTCCTGTCCCATCCGCGCCCCCGGCGACTCCGGGAACGCCAGCAATGGTTGTCACCGTCCCCCCGGGGGCGACTTCCCGGATCACGCAGTTGCCTGAATCCACTACAAAGAGATTGCCGGCTGGGTCCAACGCAACGCCATCGGGACCGTTGAACTTCGCTGCCGCGCCGGTACTATCGGCATAGCCTCCATTCGGATTGGGTGCGCCCGCGAGGGTCGTCACGATCCCGGACGTCGTGACCTTTCGGATGGTGTTGTTGAAAGCGTCCGCGACATAGAGGTTGCCGCTGCCGTCCACCGCAATCCCGTCCGGGCCGTCGAACCGGGCCGCTGACCCCGTCCCGTCCGCAGAGCCCCCCACGCCGGCGGTCCCTGCCAGGGTGGTGACCAACCCGTCCGCAGTCACCTTTCTGATCAGGTTGTTATTGAAGTCTGCCACGTAAAGATTTCCGTCCCCTCCGAGTGCGACGCCCTGGGGACCATAAAAACGGGCCGCAGCACCGGTTCCGTCGGCGCTCCCGGCGGTGACGATCGTGCCTGCAGCGGTCGTAACAATGCCGGACTGGGTCACTTCTCGAATCAGGTTATTGCCAGTGTCGGCGACGTAGAGGCTCCCGTTCGCGGCAATGGCCAGCGCCTGGGGAAAGTTGAACAGTGTCGCGGCGCCGGTTCCATTTGCGAAGCCCCCTGGCTCCGATGATGTGCCCGCGATGGTCGTAACTTGGCCGGCCGTCGAGATTTTCCTAATCGTGCTGAAATGCGATCCGCTTCCCGTTGTGGTCGTTGCCGAGCGGCCCATTGCGGATGTGACAGGAGATCCCTCCCACGGGAGAGGAAAGGTCCCCCCGTCAACAACATATACATTTCCACCGGCATCCACGGCGATTGCGCTTGGATTGTCAAACTGAGCCGTGGCGATCGGCCCGTCCGCGACGCCGATATAATTATCGCCGGCATAGGTCGTCACGATGCCCCCCGGAGCCACCATGCGAATCCATCCGAAGGCAGAGTCCAGTACAAATACGTTGTCGTTCCCGTCCACAGCAATGGAGCGGAGATCGAAGAAGGTCGCGGCCGCACCCACGCCGTTTGTTATTTCCCCTCCGTGGAAGCTGGGATTTCCGGCGATAGTGGATACGGTTCCGCCGGGCGATATCTCGCGGATTGTGCCGTTGTACTCATCCGCCACAAATACATTGCCCGTCTTGTCCACTGTCACGCCTTCAGGCGTCGAAAACCGGGCGGCGGCACCCGTCCCGTCCGCGGTCCCTTGGAGGCCCGGCGCCCCCGCGAGCGTGGTTACCTGCCTGGACGGCGTGATCTTCCGGATTGTGGAGTTGTTGGAATCGCTCACGTAGAGGTTATCGTTCACGTCCACTGCGATTCCCCACGGCCCATTGAAAGCTGCCGTCGATCCCACCCCGTCTGCAGACCCAGCTATTCCTGCAGTTCCCGCAACGGTTGTGACGACGCCACCGGGGGTGATTTTTCGGATCGTGTTGTTGTTGGTGTCGGCAATGTAGACGTTTCCGCCCTCATCCACCGCCACGCCGGACGGAGCATTAAACTGAGCGGCAGTTCCAGTTCCATCGACATTCGCAGCGACGGCCCTTCCGGCAAGAGTTGTGACTGTGAAGGGCGTGTAGGTTACCTGCGCCGTGAGCGGCCCGACATGGCAAATCGTCAAAGCCAAAGATGTCACGAGGTTGCGGGGAGCACACATGACTTTCGAATGCAGGTTGAGACATTCAGCCAGTTGTCCGCCTGACGCAACGGCATTAGTAAGCTGCAGGGGCGGCTCGAGTCGCGGCAGTCTTCGCGTCGCGCCAGTGCCCCAAACGACAATTATACCGCCAGTGACGTTGCCCGGGGGCTGAAGCGGTCAGCAAATGACGCACCTAGCGCCCAATGGGACAAAGGGGACTCAGTCGTTAAGTGCGGGGAGTCAAGACCCTGAAAAGGCCAAGATTCCAAGAGTAGGGAATTCCTGACAAAAAACATTTTGCCCACCACCGGGAGCAATGGGCATCGTCTCGTTGTCTCCCAGCCGTGTAAACGTTGGCCAAGAACAAGGTCGGTTCACCGACCAAACTCGTCTGAGAAGCGGAAAATGAAGACAGTGCGCATTAAACCCGGATTTCCCGGATTGGCATGAAGAATGCTTCCCATGGAACCGTTTTAAGATCTTATCCATGAACGGCATAACCGACTTCGAGGCTGAAAAGTCCTACCTATAATTCGAAGGGTGCGACCAAAAACGAACATATAGGACTGAGTTTCGACCGGCGTCTGGGGCTGGAATTCCATGGCGCCAAAATCTCTTCTGATGCCGGTCTGCTTGCCTATAGAGAGATGGACGAGGTGCTCGGACTGACGTCGATGGGCGGCCGTATGCTAAACGACTGGCGGACCGGCAAGAACACCCAGCATTCGATGCTGGCCCTGATTCGCCAGTCTATATACAGCCGGCTAGCTGGCTATGAAGATACAAACGACGCTGAACGGCTCGCGGTCGATCCGATCATGCGGCACGTGGTGGGCGGGCGAGCGACCGAGCACGCGGCCGCGTCCACCAGCCAAATGGCGAGATTCGAGACCG
>Ga0302320_10000282_pt1 | contig 118432 bp, 103 predicted proteins | sample Bog_T0_3_FD_202130 | JGI IMG/M metagenome (GOLD analysis project Ga0302320, IMG submission 202130) | Peat permafrost microbial communities from Stordalen Mire near Abisko, Sweden - Bog_T0_3 | ecosystem: Environmental > Terrestrial > Soil > Wetlands > Peat | place: Sweden: Abisko, Stordalen... | reverse complement strand
GTGGCGCTCAGCCAGTTGACGGCGAAGACCGCGGGTTCCTTGGTCGGCTTGGCCACAACAGGCTGAACCCGCTCGACCATGCTATGCAGAGTCTTGACCGGGAACTGAGGATTCGTGATCTGACTTGGCTTGGTAGCCCATGAAGCGGTGGAGGTGAACACCTTCTCCGGCGAGTTCATCCACAATTTGCCGGTCTGCGTGCCCCACATAAAGACCATTACGCTTAAGACCACCCATGGAATCCAAGCTCGGGCAATCTCACCGCGGGTGTAAGAGGGCAGAACTTTTCCGCTGTTGATGTCTGCTTGCTCTTCCTCTTCCTGACCCTCGAACTTCCAGATATTCTTCGGCTTCCAGACCATCAGGAAGAGTGTCAGGCAAACCATTGAGACCGCGGCCGCAATCACATTTACAAGCCAAGGTCCCATTAGATTGGAGATCAGCACTTGCGGAATGACGAACGAGACACCCGCAACGAGAATTGCGGGCCAGACCTCAATCATGCCTGAGAATCCGACAAATGCCCAGATCAGCCAGAACGGAATGAGGACGCAGAATGGGGCCAGAATTCGGCCCGTCATCGCAGAGAGGACCACTTCACTGATTCCTGTCACCTTGGAGAGCGCGATGATCGGGATTCCCAATCCCCCAAAAGCTACCGGGGCGGTATTGGCGATCAGCGACAGGCCCGACGCTTGAAGCGGTTTGAAACCGAGCCCGATCAGTAAGGCGGCGGTGACGGCCACCGGAGTCCCGAAGCCTGCCGCGCCCTCGAAGAATGCGCCAAAGCAGAATGCGATCAGCAATAACTGCAACCGGCGGTCCTTGGTGATTCCGGTAAGGCTGTGCTGTACCACGGTGAATTGTCCTGACTCCACCGTCAACTGATACATAAAGATGACGTTCAGAACGATCCAGCCGATAGGAAATAGGCCGTATCCAGCGCCATACACGGCAGCGGCAGCAGCCAGTTGCGCGGGCATATGAAACCCATAGATCGCCACAATCAAGGCCGCGGCCAGTCCGGCCAGCGCGGCGTAGTGCGCCTTAATGTGGCCAAGAGCCAATGTCCCCAGCAGCACAACCACCGGAATGGCGGCGACTAGCGTGGAGAGAAACCAGTGTCCGAATGGGTCGTAGCCCTGCTGCCAGGGAGATGCGAGAACCGGCAATTTGAGGATCGCGATTGCCGCAATGGCGCCAATAATGACTACCACGGCAGATACAAAGTAGTTAGGTTTCGGCTGAGGAGACGTGGGAGCCTTCTTTGCTGACGACGGGGGCACAGTCGAGGAACTCAAGTAGAACCTCCAGAACGAGCCGTGGGATCGAGCCGGTCAGTTCTGACTCGTTTCCCTTTGGCGCGGTATTGGCTTGCGATGATTGACCGATGGAGACATTACTATAGCGTCAGGTTGTCAGACAAGGCGAAAATGCGATTGACCTTGTGATTTTTTTTACCTATGCTCAAGTTCGTTGGTGACCCTTTGTCCAAGTTATTGAATGGCCTAGACCCGTTGCCTCGCGCCACATTGAGCGAGCAAGTGGCTAAACAGCTTGCAGCACGAATCACGGCGGGCGATTGGCAGCCTGGCGAGAAGCTTCCCTCTGAAGCGGAGCTGTGTAAAGCGTTTCATGTTGGACGCTCGAGCTTGCGCGAGGCGCTGACCTCGCTTGCCTTCATTGGCCTGATACGGGTGCGCGCCGGCGGCGGCAGCTACGTAGCCGAACAGCCTTCCGCTTATTTCACCAGTTCATGGCTGAGCAAAGGCACATTGAACAACGAAAAAGCCCTGGAAGACTTCATCGAGGCTCGTCTAATTCTCGAGTCCGAGTTGACCGCTTTGTGCGCTGTCAGAATTACGGAAGCAGAGTTGGACGAACTGGCGCTTCTGGTGGAGAAGATGAAGCTGAGATCAGGCAACGCGGATGAGTTCTGGAAGCTGGATCTATCATTCCACCTGTTGATGGGAGCTGCGGCCAAGAACGAAGTTCTCAACAACATTCTTAAAGGCGTGCGTGAGCAGATGACGGAACTAATTTCCAAGAGTTTGCTTCTAAAAGAGGGAATGGCGCAGGCCGTAAGCCAGCATGTGAAGGTGCTGGAAGCGTTGCGGCAACATAATCCCTCAAAGGCGAGCGAGGCGATGCGGACACATCTGCAATCCTTCCAGCGCGGATACAAGGTTATCTTCCAGGAGTTGGCGCAGCAGAACAAGGATTGAGCGGTTCTCTCCGGGGCACCCCAACACAGAAAAAATGAGTGCTGCTTTTGGCTCGATAGGGAATCCAATCAGCATGATGAACGAAGCCGCTGATGTAATCGTCATTGGAGCTGGCGTGGCAGGCCTTGCAGCAGCGCGCTTGCTTGCCGGGGAAGGGGTGCGTGTTCTTGTGCTGGAAGCGCGCAGCCGCATCGGTGGCCGTATCTGGACGGCTCATAATGTTGACGGCATCCCCGTGGAGATGGGCGCCGAGTTTATTCACGGACGCCCGCGGGCGATATTTGACTTGGTCGAAGCGGGGGAGTTGGAAGTGGCGGAATCCAACGGCGTGCAATGGGTCCAGTCAAATGACCACTTGCAACGCGGGGACGATTTCTTCGCAGGCATTCAGAACATTTTGGAGAAGATGGACGATCATGGCCCGGACCGCTCATTTGCCAGTCATCTGGATGAATGCAGCGGCATTGACGATGCAGCCAAGCTCTGGGGGTTGGAGTACATTGAAGGATTTCACGGAGCGCTCGCCGAGCGGATCAGCATGCACTCGCTGGTGCGAAGCAAGAGAGCCGAGGGGAAGATTGACGGCCACCGGTCCTTCCGGTTCTTGCATGGCTATGAGTCACTGCTCAAGGTGTTCACGAATGCACTGCCTCCGAAACTTGTCACAATCCGGCTGAATACTGCTGTGCGTGCGATTCGCTGGTCCGAGCGCCAGGTGAGCGTGGAAGCAAAAACTGAAACTGGTCCCGTCGAGTTTACCGCTGGAATGGCACTCATCACGCTGCCACTCGGCGTATTGCAGGCGCCACCTGAGGCACCGGGCGCGGTGCGCTTCGATCCGGAATTGGAAGATAAGGCATCGGCAATGGCCCTGCTTTACATGGGGCAAACCATCCGGGTCTCGATGATCTTCCGTGATAAATGGTGGGAGCGGATCGCAACTGCTGACTCAGGGCAGGGCGCGTTTAGAGATCTTGGTTTCGTCCATTCGCACCAGGAATGGTTCCCGACCTGGTGGACTCCGGGAGGCTCCTCGCCAGTGCTCACGGGGTGGGCGGCATCGCGTCGTGGCGAGCGGTTGAGCCGCAGAGACGTCATGTTCATCAAAGACAAGGCGCTGGAGTCTCTCGCTTCAATCTTCGGAGTGCGGAAGTTGACGCTGGAGCCTGAACTCCTGAGCTGGCACGTCCATGATTGGCAGTCAGACCCTTACTCGCGCGGCTCTTACAGCTACGAAGGCGTGGGCGGCGAAGGTGCGCAGGCAGAACTTGCGGCGCCCGTGGCAGAGACGCTGTACTTTGCCGGTGAGGCTACGGACTGTGAAGGCAACCACGCCACCGTTCACGGTGCCATTGCGACCGGTGAACGCGCCGCCCGCGAAATCATTGCGGCGCTCGATGCGCGAATCCGGTAGCGCGGAACGCCAGGAAGGAAGGCTGCGGCTAACGGCAAGCATTTACACATATCAATCTGCGTTCCGTGGGGAACAATCGGTCTGGAGAGATTCAGGAGCGCCAGAGGTGATACAGCAGGTAGTAGATGATCACACCAGTCACGGAGACGTACAGCCACAGCCAGTAGGTCAGTGGAGCGAGCTTTACGTGCAGGACAAACTTGCGCTTGAGTCCTCGGCTCAAAGTTATGAGGATGAGCGGCACGATCACTACTGCAAGCAAAGTGTGGCTGGTCAGCAACGTGAAGTACACGGGACGGCGCCAGCCGTGTCCTGCGAAGTGCAGTACTCCGGCGTGGGCGTGATAGTAGAGGTAGCAGAGCAGAAAGATCACCGAGGTTGAAAACGCGGCGATCATCGTTCGTTTATGGGCTTCAATCCTGCGATTGTCAATGAAGCGCTTCCCCGTGAGCAGAAGCAAGGCAGCGGTGCCGTTCAGGGTTGCGTTGATCGCCGGAAAGTAGGACAGCATGGATGCCTGCATGGGTGCTCGCGCTTCTCCTAGAATAGTTGCGCTCCGCCTGTTTTGTCACCCGGCGGCGGAAATGCCGTTAATGGCGCATCTCTATGCGGCTGGCTTGGTGCTGCGTCGGTTAGCCACTACAAAGGCCAGCGTAAACATGACAAGCGTAAAGATCACCAGCACGGAAAGACACTTGGTGAGTGAAAATTCCGCTGAAGCAGTTGCTGGAAACAACAGGTTTCGCAAAGCTTCGGTGCCGTAGGTCAGCGGATTGATCCGCATCAGGAATGCCATCCATGGTGCGGCCGAACTGACCGAAAAGAGTGAGCCGGAGAGCAGCCAGAGCGGTATCAGAAACAGGTTGATGATGGCATGGAAGCCTGAGGTGGAATCCATGGGCCACGCGATGATGAAGCCGAGTGCGGTCAGTGAGAACGAGACCAGAAAGATATCCAGGATCATCAGCAGTAATTGCACCAGCCCGAAGTGAATTCCCAGCAGCGGCGCGATCACCAGGAAAAGCACGCCCTGCAAGGTTGCCAGCGTGGTACCACCCAGAACTTTACCCAGCACAATCACCGAGCGATGCACGGGGGCAACCAGCACCGAGAGCAGAAAGCCTTCATTGCGGTCTTCGATGAGCGACATCATGGCGAAGATCGAGGTGAAGAGCACGATCATCATCAGCGCGCCGGGAAAGAAGAAGTCGAGATAGTTCTGTCCAGTGCCAGTGCTGGGATTGCGGTACGAGTTGCCGAAGCCCGCGCCGATCACGATCCAGAAGATCAGCGGTGAAGCGATGACCCCGACCACGCGGCTGATGTTGCGGTAAAAGCGCACAACTTCCCGGCGCCAGAGTGAGAGCGCGGGCATAACTCCGAATGTAGTTCCCGTAATAGTTGCTGGATGCGTAGTTGTCTGCGTTGCCAATCTCAACCCCGATTCTCAGTGCATTTTCTTTTTTGTGGTTTCAGCGGCGCGCTGTTCCAGTCCCTGCGCATCTTCGTTCCAGAAGCGATGGCCAGTGCGGCGGATGAAGACGTCTTCCAGTGTCGGCTTGCTGACGCTTACGGCGTCAATCTCGCCTGGGAAGGCCTCGACCACATCAGTAATGAAACGGTGTCCAGCCTCGCGCTCAATGCGGACACGTCCATCGTCGAGCACCACAGCCTCCACGCCGAAGCGCTCGGCAACGGCAGTAGCAAGTTGCTGCGGATTGCGCGCGTCGAGCAGAATCACGTCTCCGCCGATCTCGCTTTTCAACTGTGCGGGCGTGCCCAGTGCAACGAGGTTGCCATGACTGAGAATCGCCAGGCGGTCGCACTTCTCGGCTTCTTCCATCAGGTGCGTGGTTACGATAATGCTCACGCCTTCCTGATCACGCAGCACCTGCAGATACTGCCATAGATCGCGGCGCGCGCCGGGATCAAGCCCGGTGGTCGGTTCGTCAAGCAGCAAAACCTGCGGACGATGCAGCAATCCTTTTGCTAGTTCGAGTCGCCGCTGCATGCCGCCGGAGAAGGTCTCGGCACGGTCCTTGGCGCGGTCGGTCAGCGAGACGCGCTCCAGCATCTCCGCCACGCGTTTCATCAGCACTGAGCCGGTGATGCCATAAAGATGGCCGACGTGGATCAGGTTCTCTTCCGCGGAAAGTTTCACGTCTATGCTGCGCGATTGAAATACCACGCCAATCTGCCGGCGCACCCCGCTGGGATCGAGCGCGACATCGTGACCGAGGATCAGCGCGCGTCCTGAGGCAGGCAGCATGAGCGTGGAAAGAATGCGAAAAATCGTTGTCTTGCCGCTGCCATTCGGGCCGAGCAGCCCGAAAATCTCAGCGCGTTTTACGGTGAAGGAAACGCCGTTGAGCGCGGTGCGGTCGCCGTACTTGTGGCGCAGGCCATCGATCTGAATCACCGTATCGGTTCCAATCGTGGCGGAGGCTTCGAGCTCAGGTGGTTGCGTTCTAGTGGTCAATGCAATGAGTCCTTATTGGAACAAGAGCGAATCAGGTGGCACTGTTCAGCATCATCAATGCGAAGAGCAAAGGCAGGTATGTGACGGTAGCCTTCAGCAGCTCACGCGCAAGAGTCTTTGATCGCGCGGTAGAAGGAGGCAAGCATTCCTTCCAAATGCGGGCGCAGAAATAAAAGAGACAAAGTCCAAGCACGGATGCGCCAATGAAATACGGCAGTCCGGCCATGCCGAGCATCGTGGGCGCCAGCGTAGTGGGCAGCAGCGCCGCACCGTACATCAGAATCTGACGGGAAGTGGAGCGGCCATCACTTTCCACGACGGGCAGCATGCGAATTCCAGCCTTCGCGTAGTCATCACGATAGAGCAGCGCGATGGAGTGGAAGTGCGGAAACTGCCAGAAGAAAACGATGGCGAACAGCACGAATGCTTCGTACTCAAGATGTCCGCGCGCGGCAGTCCAGCCCAGCACGCCGGGCATGGCTCCAGGAAACGCTCCGACGAAGGTGCACAGCGGGCTGATTTTTTTCAGCGGCGTGTACACCATGAGATAGGTAACAGCAGTCAGCAGACTGAGCAACGCAGTCAACGGATTAAGTTTGACAGCAAGCAGCGTGGCGCCGCTGATGGTGAGCACCGCCCAGACAATGATTGCGTGCGCGAGCCCCATGGAGTGCGTGACCAGCGGACGAAGCATGGTGCGGCGCATCAGAGCATCGCTTTTACGCTCGATGATTTCGTTCATGCAGGCCGTGCCCGCTGAGACCATGCCGATTCCGGCCAGCGCCCAAAGCAACTTGATGGTGAGCACGGGGAGTCCCGACTTGTGCTGACCGAAGAAGAAGCCGCACCACGCCGTGACCACCACAAGAGTTGTTACACGAATCTTGGTGAGCTGGGCATAGTCGCGCAGCAGGTCCACCGCCCCGCGCGTGTGCTGTGCGGCAACAGCCAAGGGCTGCATGGGCGCGGTGGTCATGCGCGCACCGAATTTCTCGGGATGGGCGCGGAGTCCTGAGTTGAATTCCGCACGGCACTCAGTTCCAAGTGGCGATTGATCTGGATCGTCAGAACCACGGAAGTCACCAGTACAAGGGCTCCGCACGCTACGTGAGCGACGGTTGCTGCAACCATGCTGGCCATCGGCGTCGCGGCTCCCTGGCTCCAAAGAACTCGGGTGATGAAGCTTGCCAGCCCCAGCGCGATCTGAACGGCCAGCAGAATCAGCAACACGACTGCGGGCTTGGCCAATTGCGGGGTTGTGCGATGACGTTTGAGAGTAGTAATTGCCAGCCAGTTCACCATGCAGAAGACAATGGCGGCTCCGATGATATGCGGAAGCAGGCGAATTCCCGAATGCCGGAAGGCTGCGCCCAGTATCAACTGCAACCAGACAGTAATCACTGTGAGCGTTGCGATGGTGGTGAGGCGGGGATACGCGTCGGGACTGACCACCGGCTCGGGAGCTTCAACCCAGCTCCTGCTAGTGAAGAAGGCGATTCCAACCATGATGCAAAAGAATGTTTGCGCCAGCGTTGCGTGGGCCGTCGAAATGGCGGGCGGTAGATAGAAGAGAACGGTGAGTCCGCCCAGAATTCCCTGCGCGATGACCGTGCCAAGAGCGCTCCACCCCAGAATGCGCATCCATCGGCGCCGGTCAAGTCTCTGTGTCGAAACTGCGACGCCGATCGTAAGCAGGCCGATCCACTCGGCCAGCATTCGGTGCAGGTGCTCAAACTTCACTCCGCCCACCAGCGACGGAATCCGGTAGAGCGAGCCGAACGAGGTGGGCCAGTCAGGAACCGAGAGTCCGGCATCGTTGCTGGTGACCAGGGCTCCGGCAATGATCAGGAGGAAGACAAAGCAGGCCGCCACCACGCAGAAGAGGTGATGTGCGCGGCGGAAAGGGGTGCTCGATGCGTTAGAGAAATGCGTCATGAAGTCAGAGAACTCAACTGCGAAAGGCTAACTGAGGTTCGAAAGCACGAAGGAGCTTGCGTCGCGGACGAAGGCCCAATTCTATCAACCCCATAGCTATAAAGATGAGATTCCATCGGCTCGCGATGCAGCACGATTCGAGCTCTGGCGATATTTCCTGGAAAAGAGCATAAAATATCGCCGCTTAACTCCTCCCGAACCGGAATCCTAGACCGGATTGGTCTCCGTTGCCGCCTGCTCTCGCCAGGCCGGACTCTCCATGGCCTCGATCACTGCGTCGGCGAATTCGCTGGTTGAGGCGGTGCCGCCCATATCGCGGGTAATGTGTTTACTCTCGCGGAAAACCGAGTGGACTGCGTACTTTACCTTGTCGGCCGCATCCTGCTCGCCGAGATGGCGGAGCATCAGGATTCCCGAACGCGTTATGGCCGTTGGGTTGGCGATGCCTCTGCCAGCGATGTCTGGAGCGGAGCCATGTACGGCCTCAAAGATGGCGCACTCATGGCCGAAGTTTGCGCCGGGTACCAGACCCAGTCCGCCTACGAAGGCGGCGCAAAGATCGCTGACGATGTCTCCGTAGAGATTTTCCAGCAGCAGCATGTCGTACTGGTATGGATTCGTAACAAGCTGCATGCAGGTATTGTCCACAATGTGTTCGCCGTAGGAGATCTCCGGATATTCCTTTGAGATATTGCGCGAGCAGCGGATGAACAAGCCATCGGAGAGCTTCATGATGTTCGCCTTGTGGATGGCGTGAATCTTCTTGCGTCCGAACTTTCGCGCATACTCAAAAGCCCATCGCGCGATACGCGTGGAAGCCTTTTCGGTAATGATCTTGATACTCTCCACCACGCCGGGAACAACCTCGTGCTCGATTCCCGAGTACAGTCCTTCCGTGTTTTCGCGGATGATGATGAGATCGACGCCGGGATAGCGCGTGGCAACTCCGGGAAGATTGCGGATGGGACGGAAGTTGCAGAAGAGCTCGAACTGCCTGCGCAACTGCACGTTGATGCTGCTGAAGCCGCCGCCGATGGGGGTGGTGACCGGTCCTTTCAACGCAACGCGGGTGCGCTCGATGGACTCGGTCAGCTCCTTCGGAATGTACTCGTGATACTTTGCAAAGGCGTCTGCGCCCGCTGCGTAGCTCTCCCACTCAAACTTCACGCCCGTGGCTTCCAAAATGCGAACTGCCGCGGCTGTGACTTCCGGACCGATTCCGTCACCCGGAATCAACGTAACCTTATGCGTCATTCAATTTCACCCTGGAGTTGCATTGCTGATGTTTTAATGTTTGGTCGTATGTTTCGCGCGGTCTACCAGTGCCGCCTTGGCCTCGCGCATGTCCTTGGAACGAAGCAGATCCTGCAATTCCGCCATGAACTCCTGTACGTCCTTGAAGTCGAGATAGACGCTGGCAAATCGCACGTAGGCTACTTTGTCCAAGTTGCGCAAGCGGTTCATGATGAGCTCGCCAACCTCGCCGGTCTTGCACTCGCGTTCCGGACTGTCAATGACGAAAGATTCCGCCTCATTGACGATCTGTTCCAGTTGGCCGATGGGAACCGGGCGCTTCTCGCATGCCCGGAGCAGACCACTGAGCACTTTTTGGCGCTCGAACTTCTCGCGCCGCCCATCCTTTTTTACCACCATGTAAGGAATTTCGTCGATGCGCTCATAGGTGGTGAAGCGCTTTTCGCAACGCAAACACTCGCGACGGCGGCGAATCGATTCGCCTTCCTTGCTCTCGCGCGAGTCGACCACCTTGTCCTGATCAAAACCGCAAAAGGGACATTTCATGTTGCGTTTGCCGCCGAACTTCCGCGGCGCACTCCTGTAAAACTCTAGCTGCCAGTGGAACGAACCATTGTACCAGCGTGAGTGCAGCAGCAGATGAACTACAGCACCCGGGCCGCATCTTCTTCCGCTTCTTCTTCCTCGTGGGCGCTCTCCTCGGAAAGGCGCAGAAAGGAAATCTTCTCATAGCGCGCCAGCAGTGCCCCTGCCGGAATCACGGACATGAAGGTCACCAGCCAGAGCATAATTCCGCAACTCACCGCCAGTTCGGGAGTGACGTAGGTTGGTGCGCCGTTAAAGAAATGCGACTGAAGAATCGTAATGACCGCCAATTGCGAGCCGCCCACACCGCCCGGAAGTTGAATGACGGATCCGGCCATGCTGCAGGCCATGATAATCAGCACGTCCTCTAGTCCCAGGCTGCCCATTTCCGCAATATGACGGATACCGCCCGGCATTGTCACCGGAACCGCTCCGTAGGCGTGCAGCACTTCGATATAGGCACCCGCGATCATTAGCCACATGGCCACTGAGACCGCGACGATCTGCAGGAGCGAACTGAGGTCGTGGATGGTGTTGAAGCCTGCCTTGAAGGACTCGAACTTGGAGCGCAACGCCTTGGCCAGCGTTCCTCCAGCTCTGCGCAGCAGAAAATAGAAAATAACGAGCAATGCAATGCCGGCGGCAAGCAGGGGAAACTTGTGGCCGGTACTGGCGGTGACTGCGACCAGACCGTGACGCAAGTCCTGCTCCAGCAGGCGAACCTTTTCGCCGCCGACAAAGAAGAGGAACGTCGCAATCAGGAGGAACACCGAGCCTAAATCGAAGAAACGTTCAACGGTCCAGACCGCCAGTTGCGAGGTAAACGTCAGTTTCTCTTTGCGGGCAATCAGGTAGGGACGCGCAAACTCACCGGCGCGTCCAAATAAGCCCAGTGCGGAGAAGCCTATCACCTGCGGCGCGATGAGCCGTCGATAGCTGGTGGGCGCCGTAGGTTTCAGAAAGATGGCCCACCGAATCGCTCGCAGAATGTAGCCTAAGTAAATCAGTGCGACTCCCGCGCCAATGTGCCACAGGCTTACGCCGCCCGTATATTTTCGGAACTGTGCCCAGTCAAAAGTTCGCCACGAGCGGAACTGAAAATAGACAAGGACTCCGAGAATTGCCGCCACAACGATAAGCGAGAAAATCTGCTTTTTCTTCATAAGAAGGAGAGCGAGCCGGACTGGCGATCGCGGGAAGCCTTTCAAAACAAAACTGCATTCGATCCTTGTGGCAGGCAGACCCCGAGCATTGAAAACCGGAGTCCGATCAAGCTTCGCCCGCGAATGCTATTTCATTCTACTAAATTGGATCGCCGAGGGCATGATCTGATCAAGATGGAGAGGTTACTTTGAGGCGCGCTCCACGGTGGCGTTGCCGCTGGCATCGGCAGCCGCTTTGTTCGTGGACTTCACTTTAGGCTCGCCGGAGCCCTGCTTGCTCCTGTTGTAATCGGTCACCACGCGCTGAACGTACTGCCGGGTCTCGCGGTAAGGAGGAACTCCCTTGTAGCGATCGACCGCAGCCGGACCGGCATTGTAGGCCGCCAGCGCCTTCACCGCGTCTCCGTTGTAGCGCTCCAGCAGTTCCCGCAGGTATTTCGTCCCGCCGCCGACGTTCTGCTCGGGGCTGAAACTGTCTTTCACTCCCAACTGCTGGGCAGTTCCGGGCATTAATTGCATCAATCCGCGTGCGCCGGTACGCGAAACCGCTTTGGCATTGCCTGCGCTCTCCTGCTTGATCACGCTGTGGATAAAATCGGAATCCACGCCGTGTTTCTCGGAGGCTTCACTGACGATCTGACCGGTACTCTTTGCTACTTCCGGCAACGTCGCTGGTAAAGAATCCGGCTCACTTCTATAGCGTTCAACTTCACCGGCAGAAACGTCTACGAAGCTCTTCTTCTGGTCATCCAGGTAAAGCCGCACCTCCCCGTCGCGCGTTTCGCGGCTTCGGTGAGGGATATTGAATCCATTGCGCAACTCAGCAATCTCAACCGCGAAGACCGTGCTCGTCAACAGGAGCAGCGTCGCTATGTGGCGCAGGAAACGCATAAACCTATTCTAGTCCTTCCAGCACCGCATCGACAGCATTGGCGACGCCGTTTTCGTTGTTACAAAGGGTTTCAGTCCATCCGCGGTCACGAAGTTCCTCGGTGGCGTTCCCCATGATGTAGGAATGTCCGGCAAATTCCAACATCTCAATGTCGTTATAGTTATCGCCGATTGCCATCACTTCCTCAGGCTTGTAGCCCTTGAACTCCGCCCAGCGGCGGAGCGCCGCCCCTTTGGTGCAGCCACGGTTCAGAATGTCAACCATACACAGGTCACGCTTGTCATACTGCGTCTTAAGCGCAGTGATGCGGGTCAACAGGCCCTTGTTTTTCTTGAGATGCTTTTGCGCGGCCGCCATCCGCTCCACCGTGCCGCAGAACATGGCCTGGATGGGATCGCTCGTGAGGCCACCTTCAATTGGCTGCACAAAGCGAAGAAACGGCGCGTTCTTCTCAAGCCAGCGCTTTATGGAAACGTTCAGCTCATCCAGTGTTTCCAGCAGCAGCGAGCCTTCGTCTTCGCCATCCAAGGTAATGACAAGGTTACGCCGGAAGTCCGTCATATGCGCTACCAGCTCCAATGCAGAGCTGAGCGGCAGGGGGTCGCGGTGGAAGAGCTTGCCGTCGTTGGTCCTGGTAACCGCGCCGTTGGAGCTGATGAGCGTCAGTTCGAATCCCAGCGCCTGCGCCACCGGAAGCGCGAAGGTGTGTCTGCGTCCAGTCGCCAGCACAATCTCAATCCCAAGAGAATTGGCTCGGCGCAAGGTCGCGAGATTGCGTGCGCTCACCTGGAAGTTGGAATCCAGCAGCGTTCCATCGATATCGATGGCAATGAGCCGAACGGAGGACATCGTAATTTGATTCTACAACTTCTACTCCAGCGACTTAGGATGCTAGGATTCTCGTAATGATTTCGCGATTCTTTTCCTGGGGCATATTCGGCATTGTGCTGATGGCGATGGCCCTTGTCCATTTCGTCCGACGCCAGCCCAGCTTTTACTGGCTTTACCTGATTCTCTTCCTGGGGCCTCTTGGCGCGTCTATTTATCTGGTAATCGAGGCGCTGCCGGAGCTTTTCGATCCCGGCGCATTCCGCTGTGTTGAGCGAGGCCGGCGCGCCCGCGATGTGGAAGCCAATATCAGGCAGAATCCTTCAGCGGGAAACTACGAGGAACTCGGGTTGCTTCGCCTTGATAAAGGCGATTGGGCAGGCGCGCGAGTATGTTTTGACAGAGCCTTGGCGCAGCGCACAGATTCGCTCGATCCTTTCTACCGCCGCGGTCTCGCCGAAGTAGAACTTGGTGACTTCGCCGCTGCCCGTGCGGACTTGGAGCGCGTTGTTAACGTCGACGCTGGCTACGACTTCCAGCGTGCCGCCGGACTGCTGGCCTACGCGGACTGGAAGACCGGCGACATCGACCGGGCGCAGCGTCTCTTTGAACAAGTACTGCGAACCTCAACCCTCACCGAGACGCAACTGCACTACGCCGAATTCCTCGCCGAGACCGGACGACGAGACGAGGCAAAGCAACAGGCCACGCGCATCAAGGACAAGCGTGCCGGGATGCCGGGATTCCAGCGCCGCCGCGAGCGTAAACTTTTCTGGCGGAATGCCGCGTTGCTTCGGAAGCTCTGACCCTCTGACCCATCGGTGACGCGGAAACTGCAATGCAAGCTCGGGTGCGCCAATCTTCTCACTGCATATCTTCGTCCCTTGACGCAAAGGCGGTATCATCTCCTCTTACGCATATGACCGAGCGCCTTTACTACCAGAACTCATTTCTTTACGACTTCACCGCCTTCGTGGAGACCGCGCGCGAACTTGCCGACGGGCGGCGGGCGCTGGTGCTGGACCGCAGCGCGTTCTATCCCACCAGCGGCGGCCAACCCTTTGATACCGGATGGGTTGAGTTTGTCTCAGCCGACGGTGAACAGCCGCTCTCCATGCCAAAATTGCGCGTCTCTGAGGTGATCGAGGAGACTGATTCCGTGGTTCTGCATGTTGTCGAGAATTTCAACGCGGCGCTCCCGCAATCAGCGCGAGTGCGCGGATTCATTGATGTAGAACGGCGTCAGGACCACATGCAGCAGCACTCGGGTCAACACGTGCTCTCCGCAGCGTTCCTCAAGCTGTTTGACGCACCCACCGTCAGCTTTCACCTCGGCGATGAGAGCTGCACCATCGATCTCGACACGCAGAGCCTGAGCACATTGCAACTGGAGCAGGCGGAACGCCTCGCCAACCAGTTTGTGTGGGAAGATCGACAAGTGTTGATGCATGAAGTGACGCCCGAGCAGGCGCGCCAGATTGGTGTACGCAAGCTTCCTGAGGCCGCGCACACAACTCTGCGACTCATCGAAATCCGTGGCGTCGATCTTTGCGCTTGCGGCGGCACGCATGTCAAGACCACCGGGCAGATCGGCAACATTCAGCTTCGCAAGATGGAGAAGATCAAGCAGGGAATCCGCGTCGAATTCATCTGCGGCGCGCGTGCTCTGCGCATTGCGCGCAGAGATTTCCAGGTGCTCACGGAAGCTGCTGCGCTCTACTCCAGTCATCTGTGGGAGGTTCCAGGACAGACTCAGAAGCTCATCGATTCAGGAAAAGCCGCACAGAAGCACCAGCAGAAACTGCTGGCGGAGATCGCCGAACTCAGCGCGCAGCAGGCGCTGGCGCGTGCCTCTTCGGAAGACGGGCGCAAGATCGTAGCCGAATATTTTCCGGACCGCGACCTTGCCTTCGTGAAGCTTTATGCTCAGAAACTGGTTGCATCAGAATCAGGCGTGATCGCACTCGTCGGCGCGGGGCAGGGGACTCCCGCATTGGTGTTTGCGCAATCGCCGGGCGGAATCTTCGATGCTGGATCGCACTTGAAAGCCATCGTCACATCTGCTGGAGGCCGCGGCGGTGGCACGCACGATCTCGCCCAAGGTGGAGTGCCCTCAGCGGACCTTATTCCGGAGCTGATTGAGCGGGCTGCGGCCTCGGTTCGCAGCAAGCCGTTGGAGACCAGCGGGCCGTCGCTTGACCCGGGTACGGCGACGCCGGCAGGTCAGGGATAACAACCGATGATTGATCAGCCGCTCATCCTCATTACGCTGCTCATTCAACTCGGCGTCTCTGCCGCAGTCAGCAGCGTACTGGCGCGTTCGCGGCGCTTCCGCGTTTTACTCTTCCACGAAGATCGCGATATCTGGGAAAAGCTGGAGATGGTCCTCTACGTTGGCGGACCTTTCATGCTGGGCGTGCTGGTGCGCGGGACGGTCAAGAACTTTCTAGCCGCCGATGTTTCGTTCGAGGCTGCAATTCTTCTCGGCGTAATTGCCGGACGCACGGCGGGCGTTTGCGGCGGCATACTAGTCTCGCTGCCGTACCTGTTCATGCATCAATACATGAACCTGCCGCTGAATGTGGTAGCGGGACTCAGTGCCGGATTCTTGCGCGAACTTGCCAAGGACCGCGAAGCCATCTGGTCATTCAGTCCGCTCTTTGACCTCAGCATCTATCGCTGGATTCGCCGCTCGATTGCCAAGTCATTCATAGACTGGCAGACGTCATTTTTTCTTGTGATTCTTGGCCTGCAATTTGTGCGGCTGGAAACAAAAGAATTCTTTCCGACCTACACCTGGGCTCTGGATTCGCGGAACTGGCTGGTACGTATCGCCATCTACATCACCTCGGTGATGACCGTGGCCATTGCGCTCAAGGTGTTGAACAACACCCGCATTGAGATGAAACTGGAAGAGCAGGAGCGGCTTTTGTTGCAGGCCCGCATGGAGGCACTCCAAAGCCAGATTAATCCGCACTTCCTCTTCAATACTCTGAACTCGGTGGCCTCGCTGGTGCGCTTCGATCCTGACACGGCTCGCGAGATGATCCTAAAGCTGTCCAAGATTCTTCGACGCCTGTTGAAGAAGGGCGACTCCTTTGTTGAACTGCGCGAGGAGTTCGAGTTTATTGACGACTACCTGGATATCGAGGTCATCCGCTTTGGCCGCGACAAACTGAGGGTGGTGAAGGAACTCGATCCAGCGAGCATGGAGATTGTGGTGCCCACCATGCTTATTCAGCCGATTGTGGAGAACTCGATCAAGCACGGACTTTCGCCGAAGATCTCCGGAGGAACCATCTACCTTCGCAGTCGCGTGGTTGACGGCACGCTGGTCATCGAGGTGGAGGACGATGGCGTTGGCATCGTCGAGCCGGGCTCAGAGGTCAGCGAGTGGAACACGCCGCAGCACGGGACCGGAATCGGAATGGCAAATGTTCGCGAGCGGCTGAATGTACTTTATAGCGACGCTGCGCGAATAGAGGTGGAAAGCCGCACAGGTGCGGGAACCATCGTCCGCATACTGCTTCCCCATGCTGGTCAAATGGACGGCGTCAACTACGACCTGCACTCCAACCGCCCGCAATAGCCTCGGGGCGAAGTCCGTCCGTGTTCGCCGGTGCCTCTTACGTTTTGCGTTGCAGAAGGCCGCGGTAAAGCTCCTCGTATTGCGGAATGATTTTAGTAGTGCAGAAGCGTGCTTGCGCGGTGGCCCTTGCGGCCTTTCGCATCTGGGCCAGCAATCCATCATCGGTCAAAACCTCAAGCGCACACGCGGCCATCGCGTCTACGTCTCCCGCTGGTGCGAGAAAACCATCCACCCGGTCTTCAATCACCTCCGGCACGCCGCCTACTCGCGAGGCCACGGGAACCACCTCGCAGGCCATTGCCTCAAGCGCTGCCAGTCCGAACGACTCCATCTCGCTGGGTAGCAGCATTACGTCAGCGGTCGGCAGCTTTTCATAGATTCGATCCTGCTTACCGAGGAAATGAATCTTGCGGTGGATTCCCCGCTCGCAGGCAAGCCGCTCAGCGGCGCGGCGGTCAGGGCCGTCACCGATCATCAGCAGGCGCGCGGGAATCTTCTTCTGCACCCGATCGAATATTTCCACTACATCTGTGACTCGCTTGACTGGCCGGAAGTTTGAGAGATGCACGAGCAGGCGTTCACCGGGGAGCGCGTACGCAGCACGGCGATCAGCCGCTTCGGAATCGCGCCGATAAAGATCGCAGTTAACGAAGTTGTGGATGACGTGAATCGGCTTGGAGATGGCGAAGCTGTCAATCGTCGACTTCTTCAAATCGTATGAGATCGCGGTGACGGCGTCGCTCTGCTCGATTGAGAAGCGCGTAATCGGCAGATAGGAAGGGTCCAGTCCGACGAGCGTGATATCGGTTCCGTGCAGCGTGGTGACGTAGGGAAGACGGCGTGGCTGACGGACGTGATCGTGGCACAGCATCTGCCGAGCTAGCATTGCTGAAACCGAGTGCGGAATTGCATAGTGAACGTGCAGCAAGTCGAGGTCATAGAGCTCAGCCACCTCAGCCATGCGCGTGGCCAGGGCCAGGTCATAAGGTGGGTATTCGAAGAGCGGATACTGCGAGACCTCAACCTCATGAAAGTGAATGTGCGGATGCGGTTCAGTCAAACGGATAGGCTGCGAGTAGGAAATGAAGTGAATATCGTGCCCGCGATTGGCAAGCTCAATGCCAAGTTCGGTGGCGACTACTCCACTGCCGCCGTAGGTTGGATAACAGGTGATACCGATCCGCATGATTCTCCGCGTGCAGCTTTGAAGTTCTGCTGGTTAGATGTTCGGAACAACCGCCGGTTGCGAGGAGTTCCAGCGGAAAGGCATCAGCTCGACGCCAAAATCGCGGCGCAACTCTTGAGCGGAGATTGATTGTAGCGCCGCCATTTCAACCTCGCGCGATTCGCGCAACTTGGTTCGCACACGGGCAAGGTCGGGGTCGTTGTATCCCGGATGACAGACGAGCTCCCATGTTCCCCGCGGCATTCGCATGAGCATAGCACGCAGGCGCCGTGCATCGAGCGTGCCCGTCGCGGCCACTCCCAGGCTACCGTCGGTGGTGTTAAATCCAGCTTCGCGCACGAGCTTCAACCAGCGTTCGCGCAATAGTCCACGCAACAACGTGGTCTCCGTCTTGCGGACGAGCAGGGTACGATCAGCAAACGCCTCGCTCAGTCCAACCACGCCGGGAGCTTCGAACGGATTGCGTACGGCGCGAACCCCGAGGGCTGAGGCCGCACCAAGCAGCGGCTTCAAAATCGAGGGAAACATGTGCGTATGTTTGTGCGCATCGAAGTGCGAGACATCAACGTTTGCACTTCGCAGGCGCGCAAACTGGGCTTCGGCTTCGGCCTCCACTTCGCTTGCGTTGAATCTTCCGCGGAGCACGGCTCCAAGGACTTCGCCGATGGAGTGATAAAAGCGCGAGGTTCCAGGCGCCAGCAGCGAACGCACTTCGCTCGCAGGCAGAAGCGGCTCGCCATCTACCAGAACGACATGACAGCCTACACTCAAGTCCGGGATCGCCGCGGCCACGGCCACGGCCTCGTCGAAGCAGGCACCGGTCGCCATCAGGGTTGCGGAAGTCACGATGCCGCGCTCGTGGCACTCGACGATGGCGCGGTTGACTCCGTGCGTCAATCCGAAATCGTCCGCATTCACGATTAGACGCTTCATGGAAAAAGTGTAGCAGGCGTGGAGAGCTGTTGTTCGGGAGTGTCGCGTGAAGCTGGGGAGTCAGCGGCGAAGATGCGAATTCAGGCTGTTTTCAGCGACTCCGGCGATTCCTGTGGATCGCTCTCACCGAGGAAGTGTTTTATGTGGTCGAGAAGAGCAGGGAACATATCCTGTTTCTCCAGCCAGGCGCTGACCGCTTCGCATGGTTCGTTGTCATGCGCATATCCGCTGACAACGATGACCGGAACTTCGGGCGCCTTCTGGTGAATCTGCCGCGCGAGTTCGAGGCCGTTCATGCCTTCCATGCGATAGTCGGTGACCAGCATGTCGTAATTACCGTTCTCGAATTTGCTCAGTGCGTCCGCGCCGTTGTATGCATACTCAGCGTGGTAGCCCTGCATCTGCAGAATCTCACAGCTCAAGCGCGCCAGCACTTCGTGATCGTCTACGTAGAGAATCGACTTCATCACTCACCCGAGAATAGAAACTGCAAGAACAGCATCACTGCAGAAACACTTGGAGCACTCGTTATACGAGTGTCCAAGTCTACCTTGGGTTGCCCTATTTCGATACGGCCGGTTTTGAGAAACACTGAATTTCCACAGCAGGGTTTGACCGATGGCCCAAGACTTTCATATACTCGATTTGCGAGTTGGTTCCGTATAGGCCGCCCCGTAGCCGCGTGACAACCGGCGAAGGGAGCACCGTAAGGGCGGTTAGCTCAGTTGGTTAGAGCGCCTGCCTTACAAGCAGGATGTCGGGGGTTCGAGTCCCTCACTGCCCACCACTCCTGAAACCTCACGGAATCGTTCGCCGGCCCACCTGGGTCGAGATGGTAGCCGCGTTGCATACGCGGGGTCGTAGTTCAGTTGGTTAGAACGCCGCCCTGTCACGGCGGAGGCCGCGAGTTCGAGTCTCGTCGACCCCGCCATTCTTCTGGTGAAGAATGGCGGTTTTGTTTTGTCCGTAAATTTCCAAACACATTTGACAGTCGATTTTGACCAAAATCCTGCGGGATTGGCCGTGCCCAGCTTCGGAGCAAGGATTGACATTGGTGATAATCGTCGGAAAATCGAATGTTAGCGAATGGTTAACAGTTGAGCGAGTTTCTGAACGATTATCAGTTTGGACAACAAAGGTGCCCCTCGGTTAACCGAGTAGTTCATCGCTGACGGGACGCGGCCACGGAGCGTGGTCTGTCAGGTCAGTTCGGAAATTCTTCGCGACTCATTTAGCAGTGAACGATGTTGGGGGCGGTGATGCCCTTGGTGGCGTTTCGCGTGTCGATTACGATCTTCGATTCGGCGACGATGTGAGCGTAATCGTAACTGGTGTGGTCGGTGATGATGAGCACGGCGTCATACTGGCCGAGATTTTCAAGCGGCGTGCAGGTCATGTTGAGATCGTAGTGGCGACCGCGACCGACGGTTGGGAAAAAGGGATCGTTGTAGAAGACCTCGGCACCGGATTTGCGGAGCAGCTCGATGACGGTGAGCGAAGGTGATTCGCGGAGGTCGTCGATGTCTCGTTTGTAGGCGAGGCCAAGGACGAGGATGCGCGATCCGTTGAGGCACTTCTTGTGGCGGTTGAGGGCGAGGGCCGTTTTTTCGATTACGTAGTAGGGCATGCCGGTGTTGACCTCTCCGGCGAGTTCGATGAAGCGGGTGCGGAAGTCGAACTGTTTGGCCTTCCACGAAAGGTAGAACGGGTCGATGGGGATGCAGTGGCCGCCGAGTCCGGGACCGGGATAGAAAGCCTGGTAGCCGAAGGGCTTGGTTTTGGCGGCGTCGATGACCTCGAAGATGTCAATGCCCATGCGGTCGCAGAGCTGCTTGAGTTCGTTGACGAGGGCGATGTTGACGCAGCGGTAGATGTTCTCCAGCAGCTTGGTCATTTCAGCCGTGGCCGGCGAGGATACGGGGACGGTGCGGTTGAAGATGCTGCCGTAAAGGGCCGAGGCGAGAGCCGTAGCATTGGGCTCAAGACCTCCGATGACTTTTGGAATGTCACGGCGGGCGACCGTGTCATTGCCGGGATCTTCGCGCTCAGGCGAGAAGGCGACGTGGAAGCCGCGGTCGCCGGTTTTGCGGATGGCGCGCAAACCAGAAGGATTGCCGGATTCGAGGATGGGGATGAGAACTTCTTCGGTGGTTCCGGGATAGGTGGTGCTCTCAAGGATCACAAGCTGGCCTTCGCGGAGGTTGGGAGCGATGGCCTTGGCGGTCTGCTCGATGTAGCTGAGGTCGGGTTGATGATACTCGTCGAGCGGGGTGGGGACGCAGATGATGATGGCATCCATGGCGGTGATTTCGGTATAGGCGCTGGTGGCTCGGAAGCCGGATGCCTGGGCCTTGACGATCTCCGTTGCGGGGATGCGGACGATGTAGGAGCCGCCGGAGTTGAGGGCGTGGATCTTGGTGGTGTCCACGTCAAAGCCGGTGACGCGGAAGCGCTGCTCGCTGAAGAGGAGAGTGAGGGGCAAGCCTACGTATCCCATGCCGATGATTCCGATGCGGGCCTGACGCGAAGCGATCAGGGATTCGAGCGAGGTGGGAAGCGGTGCAGAACTCGGCATGATGGAGGCTCCGAAAGAGTGACTCTTAAGTGGTAATCGTACCAAAAAAGCGCGAATGGGGAGTGCGGCGGCGTTCAGGATGGAACGGAAAGCGCAAAGTTTCATCCGCGAATCTCTTGGAGGGCTGCACCGGAGCGGGGTAGAAGCATCCCATGCTGCGGAGAGTTCAATGGCACGGAAGAGTTGGGACGTGAGGGCGTGGTTATTGTGGTGCGCGGTGGTATTGGCAATTTTCTGCGGCGCGTCTTGCGGGAGCGGCAGTTCGGCCAGCAGCACGAGTACACCTCCGAGTGGAAGCTCGGTAAAGGCGGGCCAGGTGGTGCTGGTGGTGCTGGAGAATGAGAATTATGCCGACGTTGTGGGCAGCGCCAACGCTCCGTATCTGAATTCGCTAATCCCGCAGGGGGCGCTGGCGATCCACTACTATGCGGACTCGCATCCGTCGATTGGCAACTACTTCATGATGACCTCGGGCAACATTGTGACTACCGACGACGAATATACCGGTACAGTTGCGCCTCCAGAGCTGGCTTCGGCGCTGACAGGGGCAGGGAAAAGCTGGAAGGTTTACGCCGAGGCGATTCCGAATGCGGGATACACGGGCGGCGACACTGGTGCATATCTGAAGCGGCACAACCCGTTCTCGTACTTCACGGATGTGGAGGGGACGGCGGCGGCGAACAATATCGTTCCGTTCTCGCAACTGGCGTCCGATGTAACGGGCACGCTGCCGAACTTTACGATGATTGTAGGAAACATTTACGACGTGGGGCACAACTGCCAGCCTACGGTGACGAACTGCACGACGGCGGTGGAGCTGCAACAGGCAGACGCGTGGTTAAAGGCTATGCTGCCGCAGGTGTTGGGGAATGCTGGCTTTCAATCGAGCGGACTGCTGGCGATCACGTTCGACGAGAGCTCGACGGACAATACGAATGGCGGCGGACAGGTGATGACTCTGCTGCTGGGAACGAATGTGAAGCCGGGATACCAGGCGACAGGGACTTATCAGCATGAGAGCCTGCTGCGGTTGATGCTGGAGGCACAGGGAGTGAGTTCGCTGCCGGGAAGTGCGGCGACGGCGGCGAGCATGGATGAGGTGTGGAAGTGAAGGGCAGGTTTCAAAGTTTCAAGGTTTCGCAGGTTAGATTGCACAATATCGATGCATCTGCGTACATCCAACAAGCTTCTCAGCACAGAGGAGCCGAGCTTTGACATGCATGACACAAAAGAGCGGTTGTCTCTCTTCTGGATCTTCGCGTTACTGAACTACCTGTATGCGGACGTGCTTGCCCTGTTCGATATTGTTGGCTCGCAAGATCCAGCCCCACATCTCCCACAGTGGGCACTGCTGGGGTCCGCGGTCTTGATGGAAATACCCATCGCGATGATTGTGGCGTCTCGACTGCTTCCGTTTGTGGCGAACCGGGTGGCGAATATCATCGCAGGTGCCATTGAGACGTTAGCCGTCATTTCGATGCAATTCGTTTACCCGTTGGCCAGCGGTGCCTGGCACGAGCATATGTTTCCATCGTACGTTTTCTTCGGGACGATCGAAACGGTGTGCACCTCGATCATCATCTGGCGGGCGTGGACATGGTCAGGAGTTGAAGGCAGCACTTAGTTCGGAGCGGGCCGCCGGCAAACCGGGGGTGGAAGTTCTTGGGGCAACGGTGGCAATGAGCGGCAAACCTCGGTGGGCGTATGTGCGCCAGAAAGGCGAATCTCACATGAAACAGAGCGCCATGTTGACTACAGCGTCGCTGCTCATCATTTTATTCATGACGCTTCACCTGACGGGCGACATCCTGTTCCAGATGTCACCTGCCGGTCTCGAAAATCTGTTTGCGGTGTTCGTCTTAGCAGTCCAGCTATATGGAACGCTGGTGCTCGGCGGAAGGCGGGCGGGAACCATCATTCTCTTCTTAGGGTCCGTCCTCGGGCTATTCGTCTGTGTCATTCACATGAAAGCGACGCGGGGGCTGATCAGTGGCGACATCGGCAACTCAGGCCAAGCTTTCCTTTTCGTATGGACAATCCTCGCGTTGGGAATTACCTCGACGTTCTCCATCATCCTGTCGGCGAGCGCACTGTTGAGCTTGCCATGGCGCCGGAGCGGCACGTCAACTGCCGCATCACTGCCTGGAGACTGATCAACAATAGCCCAAAATAGCGAGGATCTGGCTTGCGTCCGTGAGTGGGAAGTCTTCGACTTTCTCGCACCGCTTGCACACCTCATGCACATCGGTTGAGTAGGTTGGAGAAACCAGTAAGTCTGTGCGCGTTGCGATTGCCTGGCGCAAATGGATGAGCGTCTGGCTGAAGCTTTTTGGTTGCCTGGGTTTGCGATGCTCCTGCCATATGCTCTCGAGTGCATCCGGCGTGACCAGATCGATCATTCGCAAGAAATCGCGGGCGAATTTCGGAGCCACGAGATTGCCCTCCATGAGATCGCAGTTGAGGCGAGCATGTCTTGCGAGAAGATCCTCTAGCGAGACCATTTGAAGCCTGAGACCGGCAATGGTCACGGGCACGAGACGCTCCATCTCCGAGCCGTATGCGCGGAAAACATCGATTCGAACTTCTGTTTCCGGGTCAACGCCTTGAAGCATGTTCTTCCCGGGAGGGTCATGGGGATGAACGTGGCGGAGCAAGAGCTGCTGGCCCAGGCTGGCTGGAATCGCGTCGAACGAAGAAGTCATGAAATCGATGTCGTGCAATGGCCGGGTGAGAGAGTCTCCGCCGCGTTGAAGAATGTGAATCTCGATGGCGAGGCCGCCGGTAATTGCCCAGCGAGAGATGGCATGCTGCGCAAGGTTGCGCAAGGTGCGCCCGGCTCGAAGTGCCTCCGCAGGGTTAAAGAAGGTGCTGAGATCCATGAGGTTGCGAACTCCGATAGCCGGGTCAAGTCAAAATCAAAATAGCAGCTCAAATCGAAACAAATTATTGGATTCCACAGCCGCAGCCGGGTGAGGGGACGCGGACGCGGAGGAAGTCGGCGACGCGCTGGTAGGCGTCGATCTGATTTTCTACGCGAGAGAAGCCGTGGCCTTCATTCTCATAGATTTTGAGGATGGCGGTGCCTCCCTGTTTCTTGATGGCGTCAGAAACCTGCTGGGCTTCGCTCGGGGGACAGCGTGGGTCGTGTGCTCCGGCGAGGATGAGGAGCGGGGCTTTGACCTTGTCAATGAAGTTGATGGGGGAGCGGTCTTGCCAGAGAGCTTTGTCTTTGACGGGGTCTCCCATGAAGAGGCGGTCGGACTCCTGAAGCTCCGGGTCTTCGTTTTCGAATTCGGTAAACCAGTTGACGAAGGGGACGATGGGGACTCCGGCGGCCCAGAGCTCGGGATGGCGGGTGACGGCCATCATGGTGAGGTAGCCTCCGTAGCTGCCGCCCATGACGATGAGCTTGGAGGGGTCGACGAATCCGGTGCGCTGGATGAATTCGGCGGCTCCGAGAACGTCGTTGAGCTCTTCGCCTCCGGCGTCGTGGCGATTGGCTTCCTGGAATTTCTGGCCGTAGCCGGTACCTCCGCGATAGTTAGGGGCGATCACGAGATAGCCCTGATTGTTCATGTACTGGATGAAGCGATTGAAGTTATCCATGGATTGCGAGGCGGGGCCTCCGTGAATGTAGACAATGGCTGGATATTTCTGATTCTTGATGATGTTGCTGGGGACGTAGACCCAGGCGGAGATGCTGAACTTTCCGTCTTTGCTGGGGTAGTGGACGAGGGTGGGCGTAACCATGCTGGAGGGGTTCAGTCCTCCGACGAAAGAGTTGGTGAGCTGGATGGAGTGCTTGGTCTTGAGGTCGAAGACGTAAATGTCATTGGGCGCAGCGGCGCCGCTATGGAAGTAGAGCAGGCGCTCTCCGTCGCGTGAAAATGGCGAGACGCTTCCGCCGAAGAAGTTGACGCCTTCGGGGACTTCAATCTGACGGACGGCGACTCCGGAGAGGAAGCGGGTATAGAGCGCTTCGCGGCCATCGACGTTGGCAGACCACCAGATGCTGAGGCCGTCAGGCGAGAAGGCTCCGGCGCGAATCTGCCAATGGTCAGAGGTGATCCAGATAAGGTGTTTGGAGGCGACGTCAAGAAGGGCGACGTTGTCATAGCCATTGTTGGCGTTGCTGGTGATGAGGAGGGTCTTGCCGTCAGGCGAAAAGGCGGCGGGATGGTAGGTGCGCTCTGAGGTGTGAGGGGTGAGATTGGTAGCGGATTTGGAGTGGAGATCGTAGAGGAAGATGTTGGAATCTTTGCCGCTGGCGTTGTGCTGGGTATAGACGATGGACTTTCCGTCAGGCGACCAGATGGGCGCGAAGTTGCCGAGATGGGGCGGCGAGTTGCGGGTGACGTGGATGGTCTTGCGGGAATCGATGTCGATGACGTCAAGCTCAAAGCTGGGCGAGGATTTGTCCTTGGTCTGGTAGGCGACGAAATGAGAGTCGGGCGACCAGGCGGGAGCTTCGTCGGCGGAGTCGGGCGAGGCGGTGAGGTTGGTGACCTCGCCGGATTGCGGGCTGACAAGGAAGATGTCCCAGAGCTCGTTGCCGTCTTTATCACTGATGTAGGCGATCCACTTGCCGTCTGGCGACCAGGCGGGCGCGCCCTGGCGCTGATCGCTGATGGTGAGCTGAGTGGGCCAGCCTCCGATGGAAGGAACGGTCCAGAGATTGTTGCGTCCGCTGATGTTGGAGATGAATGCGACTTCGGTGCCGTCAGGCGACCAGGAAGATCCGACGATCTGGCGGGTGCTGTAGAGCATGGGAATGGAGAACTTCTGGAGGTTCTCAACGCTGGCAGACTGAAGGAGCGCGGGATCGGTGACGGCCTGCGGAACGGGGAGAAGTTGGGCGGTGGCAAAAGAACTCATGCAGATGACGATAACAAATGCTAGTCGCGGAAGCATGGGGGAAGTGTAGCAAAAGAGGCAAGGTTTCAAAGTTTCAGGGTTTCAAGGTTTCACAGGTTGAAGGCAAAGGCAGTGGCAAGGGCAAGGGCAGGGTCAAGAGCAGGGCAAGAGCAGGGTCAAGGGCAAGATCAGGGGCAAGAGCCGGGTCAACGGACCCACATCTGCTAACGGCGGCAGATATGGGGCACCGGAAGCAACCCACGTCTGGTGACTACGGTTCGCAGCCGGGTACGCGGCGATGGATGCCGCTCCGGCCGCGGGTGCGGCGGCGGGCGAAGGTTGCGCAGGCGTAGGTTGCCATGATGATGAGGATGGGCTCCATGGCGTGGCGATAGTCATAGCTGGGGTGGGTGACGTAGTAGGGAGCGGGAAAGATCAAGAGAAACCAGAGCATGGGGCAGAGCAGAGGGCCGAAGCCGTTGCGGCGGGCGCGGATGAATCCGGCGGCGGCGAGCAGGGTGATGATGCTGAAGTACGCGGTGGCGGGGTACTCCATGGGCTCGGCATCGAGATAGTAGGGGCTGGTGCTCCAGAATGCGGTCCAGACAAAGAGTGCGCGGCGGGCGGAGAGGATCAGGAAATCGCGCGGGTGCTGGCGTATCCACTGTTTTGATTCCACTTTCTTGGCGTCCATGTAGGCGAGTTCGCCGAGGGTGGTCCACTGTTGGCGCTCGCGGGCGGAGTTGGAGGGATGGACGGCGTCAGGACAGGGATGGCGTGTGTCTCCGTTGTTGCCGACGTGAACCTCAAGCCAGAAGTTATCGCGCACGGGGATGAAGCGGTGAAACTGGGCGTAGTTTCGGAGGGTCCACGGGGCGAGCAGAGCGAAGAACAGGAGAGCCGAGGCCGTGGCTTGCAGGAACCATGGGCGATGGGCGCGGTGCTGGCGCATGGCGGATATCGCTGACGCGTCGGTCGCTGACGGGGAGGGTATCGCTGCGCTGCCGGCCGCAGGCGCGCGGCTGCCGGTCGCTGACGCATAGGCAATCCATAAGCCGAGGGCGGGCAGGGGTGTGAGCAGGGCAGGGCTGGTGAGGGCGGCAAGGCCCCAGAGGGCTGCCCAGAGGAGCCACAGGCGGTAGGTGCCCTCTTCTTCGACGACGTAGGTGAGCCAGATGAGACAGGCGGCGAGGAGGGTGGTGAGCGTGTTCTCCCAGATGCGCTCGCCGGCGACATAGATGGAGTAGGGAAGGCAGGTCCAGACCCAGGCGGAGATGTTGGCGAGGCGATCATTGTGGAAGATGCGGCGGGCGGTGGCGCGGATGGGGAGCGCGGTGAGTGCTCCGAAGAGCGCGTTGAGGCTGAGGATGAACCAGGCGGCGGCCGCGGTGTAGATTCCGAAGAGTTTGAAGCCGGTGGCGATGAGAAGGGGATAAACGGGAGCCATCCATGCGGTTGGGCCGGAGGGCTGGTACATGGGCGAAGCGAAGCCATGGCCTTCGTAGATGGCGCGGGCGACGCGTCCCATCTCCCATCCGAAGCGCCAGTGATCGGCGGCGGGATTGAGGTGGTAGCGATACTGGTAGGCGACGGAGCCGAGACGCATGAGGAATCCGACGGCGACCAGGAGAGCGCCGCTATTCTTTCTCATATTAGGTCTGAGGCGGAATGTGGGAGCAGAGTTGCAGGTGAGGGTATGGATAGTTGAATACTTGAAACGCAAATCCCGTGCTCATCCATGCTAAACTGGCCGCCTTGTTCTGCTCGCGATTTCGAGCGGAGCTGATCTTGCGCCTCAGTACGTCTCTACTTAAGCGAGATCGCTCACCATCTCCGGCCATAGAGACATGGCCTACGGACCCGCTCCCCAGCGGGCTGCGGTGAAGAGCCCTTTATCTGACGTCTAACTCGCTCACACAGAACATCAGCGCCGCTGGCTTCTACACGCTCGCAACTGCGAGCACTATATACGGCGGCGGGTATCAGTTATTTGGCGATGTACAAATGCTATTTGTGGATGGGTACGGCTCACAGGCAGCGGAGTTTTATGTTTATGGGTCCACTTCAGGATGCACTCTCGGCCAGGTGTACACAAGCGGAGCCGGACACATCTCAGGTGTTCGCTGTTCTTGGGATGGCTCTAGCCAAATTCAGCTTGATATACAAACCGGATTCGCGGGCACACTTACTTCGACTTGGGTAGGTGGGTTTGTTCCCGGCGTAGCATCTCCTACAGCGGCCACCGTTCTTTCTGGCGGCTCGAAGACTCTCACGTTCAACGGCCCTGCTGGTTATGGTCTGCCGGGAACGACAGTGAGCATCGGCGGATCAGCACTGACTGCGGGCACCTGCGCATCTAATTGGGTTGGTGTGAATGGCGCAATAGCTGGTACTCCGGCCACGGCAGCGGCCAGCGATGGCACGTATCAAAGTAACTTCACGGTGTCTGCGGCAGTCTCAGCCGCTAATGTGGTCTATGTTTACGTCTGTGCCATCACGGCAGGGACGCCCACGGCGAAAACCTATAATGTGAGGGTTTTGCAGTAATCATTCTCTGAGCGTCACTCAGTGGCGGAAAACGCTTCTGCTTTATCCCATCTAGGCATGTCTTCCTGCGTCTGATCGTAGGCCAGTTCCCATATTCCAAGGGTTCCGGTGACTTGCGCAAAGTGAGGGTCGGTGCAGACATACTGAGTTACATCCGGTTTGTCGACCGTAATGGTGCTTCCGCTGATGTTCATGTAAAGCGGATAAGTTGTTCCATCTTCAAGTAGAGGCGAGGAAAATTCCCAATTCCCGGTACAGCTTGCGGGGAGATTATCCGTGCTCGTTCCTCCCTGCCACCAGGTCAGCATGATTCCAGTGCGGCCAGCGATCAGATGCGCCATATTCTGAAGCTGAATTCCGTTGTCACTAGAGGAGATCAAAGCAACTACGGAGGCTCCTGTTCCGCTGGTGCCGCTCGGAAGAAACGAGATCATCCCCCCGATGCGAACGGGCTGTTGACTCAACTGGATTCCAGCGTAGGAGACATTGGCTGCTCCGGAAGGGCCATCGACATAATGATGGTCTTGAATGGCAACGCTCAGGTATCCAGCCCCTGTAATCATCCATGTCTGGCCTTGCGGCGTTTCACCCAACCCTTGCTGATCGGGGCGGTCAAAGCTATCAGAGAACAACGGGGCGAGAACCGCTGCAGTCGCGTTAGCTTGTGCCGTTCCGCCTGTGCCAGTGGCCGTCAGCGTGTAGGTGGTGGTATTGCTAGGCGCAACCGATTGCGAACCACTGGAAGCTACCGACCCGATGCCAGCAATTGAAACCGTGGTCGCGCTTGTGGTTGACCATGTCAGTGTTGTCGCTTCGCCCGTAGAAATGGTCGTTGGAGAGACAGTGAGTGAGGCGGTCGGAGCCTGTGGGGCTGGGGCCGGGGCGGTAGAGGTGGAAGACCCTCCGCATCCAGAGAGCAGCAGAGCAAGCACGATGAGTGCAAAAGGTAAGTGTTTCATCTCGGCCCAAACGTAGCAGAGACTCCGGATTCACGAAAGAAAAATTGCAACCAACAGACATCGACGAACCCGATAGGAGCCACGCGGCTCCCTTGTTCATTCCAACAAATCTCTTTTCAGGACTAAATCCTATGTCTCGACTGATCGGAATAGCGGTCATGCTCTGGCTGACGGCGTGTGCCTCTGCGCAGTCAGTCACGCTGACCTGGCAAGACAGTCAATCGGGCGTCGAGTTCCTTGTCTATCGTGCGAATGGCACCTGCTCACAGGCAAAGAGCTTTGAGTTGATGGCCACCACCACGCTTTGCCAGTGGGAAGATGTCGAGGTCGTCGCTGGAAAATCCTACTGTTACGAGGTCGCCGCGCCGCTTGAGCTCGCGTTGGAGGTTCTCAATCTCCTCTGCCGTCTCAATCACTTTGGGCTCGTATTCAGCGCGCAGACCCTGCGCATTCTCCAGCTTGGCCTTGCGTGCGGCGTAGGTCTGGCGCGCCTGGAAGTTGCGGTTTTGCACGTCCATGAGAAGACGTCCGCGCGCCCGAACCTTCTCGTCGCGTTCACGCTCGCGGTCATCGATGGCATCCTGCACGTCGGACAGGCTTGGTGCGTCGGAAGGAATCTGCGGCTCTTCCGGCGTGCCCAGACCTTTCAGTTCACGCTTCAGATCGGCGCGTGTTTCAAAGAGCATCTTGTATGAGTTGTCGGCTTCCGCTGCGCTCGACACTGTCGGGACGCGCTTATAGCCAACCTGCTCCATCAACGCAAGCGTCTCTTTATCGATCTCCACCGGGTCGGACGCCAGCGCGGCTGGTTACAACGGGGCAACTCCTGATTTACGCAAGGGAGCCAAGCCCGCCGGGGTGACCAAGAAACGCCGATAACCAAGCCACTCCTCCGCCAGGAATCGCGGAGGAGTGAGCCGGCGTCACATTGAGATACTCGTAGCGTTATTCGTAGCGCTATTCGTAGCGTTATTCGTAGCGCAGGGATTCGGTGGGCTGCAGGCGGGAGGCGCGCAGGGCGGGGATGTATCCGAAGAGGATTCCGGTGGCGCAGGAGACGACAAAGGCTAGGACCACGGAGTAGAGAGAGATTGGGATTTTGAGGCCGAGTTCGGCGGGGATGAGGGGCTCGACGATGATTTTGAGGCTGACGGCGATGGCGATTCCGATGAGTGCTCCGAGGCCGGAGATGACGAAGGCTTCGATGAGGAACTGGTAGAGAATTTCTTCGCGGCGGGCACCGACGGCCTTGCGGAGACCGATCTCACGGGTACGCTCGGTGACGGTTACGAGCATGATGTTCATGATTCCGACGCCGCTGATGATGAGGGCGATCATGCCGACGAGCATGAGCACAACGGTGAGGGCGACGGAGATTTTGCGTGCCGCCTCAAGGATGGATGCTAGGTTCTGCACGGTGTAAACGGAGCCGGGAGAGTGGCGGCTTCTGAGCAGAGAGTTGACGGCAAGAGTGGTTGCCGGGACAGCTTCGCCGGTATCGGCCTGGGCATAGAGGGTGCGGATGTAATCGTTGCCGGAGTAGTACTTGATGAGCGAGAAGGGGACGAGTACGGACTGCGAGGCGATTTCAGACTGGCCGAAGGTGGCGACGCGCTCGCGGAAGACGGCGATGATGGTGAAGGTTTGCTCGCCGACGCGGAGCTGGCGTCCGATGATGGTGCCGGGAGGCAGTTGACGGGCGAGATCCTGTGTAATGAGGCAGGCCTTGGCCCCGGTGGACTGATCGAGGGTGTCAAAGAATCGTCCCTGGAGGATGAGCAGATTGCGAATTCGCTGGAAGCCTTCGGTGACGCCGACGAGGGCGACGGGCTTTACCTGTCCATTAAGGATGATGCTGGTGCTGAGGTCGTAGGTGCCCGCGACTTCGATGACGTGAGGCAGATGACGGGTGGCGTCCATGTCATTGAGGGTGATTTCATCGGCCTGGGAGCGGATGCTGGCGGTTCCGCCGGAGTAGGTGGCATAGACGATGTTGGAGCCGACGCCCTCGATCTGGGCGAGCACGTAGGTTTTTCCGATAAGAGCGATGGTGACAACGAGAACGATGCAGGCGGAGCCAATCACCACGCCAAGCATGGTGAGCGCAGCTTTGACCTTGTTGGCGCGCAGGGCCTCAAACGCTACCTGCCACGTCTCACGGCTGATCTTTGCCATGGATTCCCTTCGATACCTTCCAGCCTACCAGTTTCCGTTGTCTGATGGGTTCTTTGCAAGTGAGACGAAACGGGATCGGAATTGGTGCTTGCGAAATAGCAGAGTAGTGATACAGTGTCACCGCTCACGAAGTAAATCTGTAGGCCATGGTTGTACGACGCTCATTGCCGGATTGCGGCATCGAGCTGCTCGCGGGACCGCCGGAGTGTCTTCCTTCACTTGGGGTGAGGAGCCACTTAATCCGTTTACATATTCACAAACGATGAACTGTGTCTAAAAGGAGAGAAGTGTATGGAAGGACAAGTACGCGGAAACCCCGCAGTGGTTGGACTAGCCGGATTTGGTGTGACCACCATGTTGCTCCAGTTCCATAACCTTGGCTGGTGCGGCAGCGGAGTTGTGTTTTGTTGCGCATTGATGTTTGGCGGCGTGGCACAGATGGTTGCCGGATTCCAGGAATTCAAGGTTGGCAACAATTTTGGTTACAGCGCATTCACGGCGTATGGAGCATTCTGGCTGGCGCTGGCATTCATTTTCCTTGTGATGGACCTTCAGGGATTGCCGAATTCGATTATCGGCGGACCGTTGAAGATCACGGGTACCGACATTGGCTACTTCCTGCTGGCTTACACGATTTATTCGGCGGTGATGCTGGTGGCATCGCTTGGCGTACACCTGGCGATGACGTTGACGTTCGTTACGCTGGAACTGGGATTCATTGGATTGGACCTGGTATTCCTGAAGGGGATGAAGTCGGTCCTGACGATTACCGCGATTGACCTGATTGTGTGCGCATCGCTGGCGTTCTACATGATGGGACACGTTATTCTCTTGCAGACGTTTGGGCGGGATATTCTGCCGGTAGGCAAGCCGCTGGTGAGCAAACCGACAAGCCGGTAGCGTTGAGAAAAGCAGCAGGGAACTGAGGAGGATTCATGCAATGGCGGGCACCTCCCGGGGTGCCCGCGTCCAATTAAGAGGAGCGGTGGTTGGCTCTGCCCGCTGGTGGCCTGCGACTGTTCAGCATGGGTTTTTCCCCTTTGAAACGCAAATGGTGACCGGGCGTTAACCCCGGTGATATTATCAACATAGACTGTTATGCCTTTGAAAACGCTGTTTCTGAATCCACCTTCGTTTGAGAACTTTGACGGCGGCGCTGGCTCGCGCTGGCCGGCCACGCGCGAAATCGAGTCCTACTGGTATCCGGTTTGGCTTGCCTATCCGGCTGGAATGCTGGAGGGGTCGCGTTTGCTGGACGCCAATCCGCACCACGTAAGCGCGGAGCAGACCATTGAGATCGGCAAAGACTACGATTTCATGGTTCTGTTTACGAGCACGCCTGGTTTTGAGGGGGACGTCAAGCTCTCAGGCCTGATGAAAAAGGCGAATCCGAAGCTGAAGGTTTGCTTCGTGGGACCGCACGTGACGGTTTCTCCGGATCACGCGCTTGGGCATCCGGAGATCGACTTTATCGTTCGCCGCGAGTTTGATTACGCGGTTGTGGAGTATGCCAACGGCAAGCCGCTGGCGGAGATACTGGGCGCAAGCTTCCGTGCGGCGGATGGCAAGGTGGTACATAACCTGGACCGTCCGGCGATTGAGAATCTGGACGCGCTGCCGCATGTGGTTGACGTTTACAAGCGCGATCTGGACGTGACGCGGTACAACGTACCGTTCCTGCAGCATCCTTATGTGGCGCTGTATTCGACGCGCGGATGCCCGGCGCAATGCACGTTCTGCCTATGGCCGCAGACGCACTCCGGACACGCGTGGCGGAAGCGCTCGTCGGATGATATTGCCGCCGAGATGGTGAAGGCGAAAGCATACTGGCCCGAGGTCAAGGAATTTTTCTTTGACGACGACACCTTCAACATTCAGAAAGCGCGCACGGTGGAGCTTTGCGCGAAGCTGAAGCCGCTGGGGCTGACATGGTCATGCACGTCGCGAGTGACCACCGATTTTGAGACTCTGAAAGCGATGAAGGAAGCAGGATGCCGGCTGCTGATTGTGGGCTTTGAGTCCGGCGACGCGCAGATTCTGAAAAACATCAAGAAGGGCGCAACGCTGGAGCGGGCACGGCAGTTTGTGAAGGACTGCAAAAAGCTGGGACTGGCGGTTCACGGCGACTTCATTCTGGGATTGCCGGGCGAGACGCGGGAGACGATTCGGCGGACGATTGATTTCGCCAAGGAGTTGAACGTCGAGACGATTCAGGTTTCGGTGGCGCACGCGTATCCGGGAACCGAGTTCTACGATTACGTGAAGGACAACGATTTCATCATCAAGCAGAACGACATGGTGGACATCGGCGGACACCAGGTGGCGCACGTGCAGTATCCGGGGCTTCCGGCTGATTACACGATGGAGATGGTTCACAAGTTTTACGATGAGTACTACTTCCGTCCGAAGGTCTGGGTGCCGATCGTGTTTGGTTCGATGTTCAAGAGCGAAGATCGCAAGCGGCTCTACAAGGAAGCGAAAGAGTTCCTGACGCTGAGGAAGTCGCGGATCAAGGCCGTGCAGGAAGCACGAGCGAAGCAGGCGGCCAGGGAAGCGGAGACGGCGAAGGTCTAGGAGCAGGTTTCAAGGTTTCGCAGGTTTCAAGGTTTCGCAGGTTTCAAGGTTAAGAGCAGGAACAAGAGCAAAGGCAACTTCCCCACGCTAGCCAAAAGATGGCTAGGATGGGGCACCCTGAAAGGGTTCGGATCAACAACAAGGCCCGCATTGGATGCGGGCCTTGTTGTGTGCGTGAGGGAAATTAGTCGGCGAGGGTTGGGACTTCGGCGGTGGCTTTGACTCGGTTGCGCCAATGGCTTTGCACGAAGTAGACGATTCCGATGACGAGGGCGATGACGATGACGAAATCAAAGCGATGCAGTACGTGCTTGAGGCGGGGATCGGTGTCCCAGCGGTTGCCGAGGGTTGCGCCAATGTAGGCGAGGACGTAGCACCAGGGCCAGGAGCCGACAAAGGTGTAAAGGTGAAACTTGCCGCGCGGCATACGGGCAATTCCGGCGGGCAGGGCGATGAAGGTGCGCACGACGGGGAGCAGGCGTCCGACGAATACGGTGATGCTGCCGTACTTCTGGAAGAAGCGCTCGCTTAAGTCGAGATCATGATGGTTCATGAGGATGTATTTGCCGAAGCGCTCGATGAGCGGGCGTCCGCCGTAGGCTCCGACCTCATAGGCGATGACGGAGCCGAGGTTGCAGCCGATGGCTCCAAGGGTTGCGACCATGGCGAGCGAGCTGAAGCGGCCGGAATATACGAGGTATCCGGCGAAAGGCATGATGATTTCAGAAGGGAGCGGGATGCAGGCGGATTCGATGCCCATGAGAACGGCGATGCCGGGATAGCCGAGAGAAGAGATGACGGACTTGATGAATCCGGCGAGTACGAGAAGAATTTGTTCGATCAACTTAAAACTCCATCTGCGAGTCCTGGGTGAAGACATAGCCAGGCAGGAGCATTCCCTGAGGGGTTTTGGAGATTTTGATGCGGCGAGTCTCTGCCGTGGTGGCGGTGGCGTCTGCGGGGCGCAGCATGGCGAACTGGGAGAATACTTCGTTATAAACCTTGGTGACCAGAAAGCTCTGCCCGCTGGCCTCTTCGCGCCACACTTGTCCGAGTTGGATTGTCTTGACTGCCATGAATTTAGCCTAAAGTCTGGCCCCTATCGGGGTCAACCGACAGGGGCGATGAATCAAGTGACGTTTGGTTATGGCCTTTGCGGGCGGCCAGTGGGTGCGGGACGTGTTTTTGGCAGCGCCTTGGGAGTTTGGCCGTCGAGCAGGGTGGGCAGTTCGGAGGCGGCGCAGCGCAGGCCGACGTAGAAGGCTCCGAAGTTGGAAAAGACGCCGCTGACTTCGTCGAAGCGCATTTCATAGATGAGTTTCTTGAAGATGACGGGATCGTCGGAGAAAAGATCGACGCCCCACTCCCAATCGTCAAAGCCGATGGAGCCGCTGATGATCTGCTGGACTCTTCCGGCGTAGCGGCGGCCGATTTTGCCATGGAGATCCATCTGGCGCTGGCGCTCTTCGATGGGGAGGGTGTACCAGTTCTTGGTCTCGCCGCGCTTGCGGTCCATCGGATAAAAGGTGATGTAACGGCCTTCAGGCATCTGCGGAAAAAGGCGGACGTGCATGGCCTTGCGCTGCAGGTTCATCATTTCTTCGATGACTTCATTCCACTCGGTGGAGTGCGGCTCCACGCCACGGGCGGCGAGTTCGCGATACACCTTGACGGTGGATTCGTAGAGTCCGAGCTCGACGACAGAAACGTAGGAGATGGCGGGCTCGAGGTATTCCATGAGCTCGAGCTGATTGAGCGCAAGCTGGGCCTGATTGAGGGCCTCGAAGTCGTCACGGAAATGGACGAAGAGAACGTCTCCCTTGTGGCCGAACATGGAGAACAGGGCCGAACCGGCGGTTTCCATCTCGGCTAGAGCGGTTTGCGCGCTGGCGGTGACGCGGGCGCGGTCAGCGGCGGAGGCGGCTCGCCACTGGTTCCAACGGAAACGGAACATCTGGTGCAGAACCGCCGAGCCCTCGAGGGTTAGAGGGACGGCAGGGATTTCAAAGCTTAGAGTGGGATCGGTTGTGCTCATAGTTGTGGATTATCCGGATACTGTTGTTTTGATTGTAAACCGGAGCGAAGGTTTCAAAGTTTCAGGATGGGAAGAAGGTAGGGTTTGGTCTGGTAATATCTGTGGCGACGAATATGGCGACCAAAACTAAGAGTATGGCGAAGAAAACGTCGGTGATTGCGAAGTTCGATCCGGTGGCTCCGGAGCGGGTGCGGGAGATATTGCGGGTGCTGAAGGAGACCTATCCGGATGTGCGCTGCGCACTGGATCATAAGAGCGCGTGGGAGCTGCTGGTGGCGACGATTCTTTCGGCACAGTGTACGGATGTGCGGGTGAATATGGTGACTCCGGCGCTGTTCAAGAAGTATCCGACGGCGAAGGCGCTGGCGAAGGTTGAGCCAGAGGACGTGGAGCCGCTGATCATGAGCACGGGGTTCTTTCGCAACAAGGCGAAGAGCATTGTGGGCGCGGCGCGGATGGTGGTGGACGAGTTTGGCGGCAAGGTTCCGGAGCAGATGGACGAGCTGCTGAGACTGCCGGGAGTGGCGCGAAAAACGGCGAACGTGGTGCTGGGTTCGTGGTTCGGGCGGGGTGAGGGCGTGGTGGTGGATACGCATGTGCATCGCATCTCACGGCGGCTGGAGCTGACGAAATCCGACGATCCGAAGAAGATTGAACAGGATTTGATGAAGGTGATTCGGCAGGAACAATGGATCGACTTTTCGCACGAGGTGATTCATCACGGTAGGGCGCTGTGTGTGGCGCGTGCTCCGAAATGTTTGGATTGCCCGCTGGAAACGCTGTGCCACGCGGCGGACAAGACGTGGAGTACGGTGGATCAGCACAAGGGAGCGAAGGCGAACAAGGGGTAGGGTCGTCGTCAATTAGAGGGTGGATCAAAGGGCGATAGAGCGTTTATACTGGCGGGTACGGTGTGGGGACACATGCGACTTCTACAGAATATAGCGGCGATTGCCAAGGGCATGAGCATCACCTTTATGGAGATGTTTCAGCCGACGACGGTGGAGAACTATCCGGACGGAAAAGGTCCGCTGCGCGGCGCGGTTTTCCAGGAGCGCTTCCGCGGGCTCCACGTGCTGCAGCGCGATACGGATGGGCTGGAGAAGTGCGTGGCCTGCTTCCTGTGTGCGGCGGCGTGCCCTTCCAACTGCATTTACATTGAGGCCGCGGAGAACACGGCGGAGAAGCGGATTTCAAGCGCGGAGCGCTACGCGAAGGTTTACAACATCGACTACAACCGCTGCATCTTCTGCGGGTATTGCGTTGAGGCGTGTCCGACGGACGCGATTACGCATGGGCATGGGTTTGAGCTGGCGACGTATAACGCGACGAACCTGATTTATCGCAAGGAACAGTTGCTGGCGATCACTCCGGCGCACGAGGGCGACAACGCAAGATTCAACGCGAGCGACGCGGAGAAGATGCGGATGATTGCGCGGTAGGGAAGACTGTACACGTCTTGCGGCAGGGAAGATCAACAGACCCACATCTGCTGAAAGCGGCAGAACTCAGTCAACTCCAGATGGACATGGGATCGTCGGTGTCGGGGGCGTCTTCAGTCTCCCTGGAATCTTGTTGATCGCCGGATTGGCGCTCGCTCTCGGCGGCGTCCTTGGGGATGGCGGAGACCTTTCCGGTGTCTAGTTCATCCTCAATTTCTGCGGTGCTGGACATGAGTTTCTTGCGGACTTCGGCGGCGCGGCGGTTGGCGGCGGCCCGCTCGGCGGCGACGGCGGAGTAGAGATTGGTGGCGTTGGGGTCTAACTGGGCCTTGTTAATGTGCATGGTAAGCCCCTCATCCTTTTGGGCACCCGGCGTGCCATTCCTTGAAGCGCCCGATTAAATTAAACTTAATCAGCTATCCTGTTGTTTCCCGAAACGAAAGGCTCCTGTTCTGATGAGCGAGTTTCTGAAAGCGGTGAATGAACGCGTCATTGTGTATGACGGCGCAATGGGCACAAATATTCAGTTCCGCAACCTGACTGCCGAGGACTACTGGGGCAAGGAAGGTTGCAACGAACTGCTGGTGCTCTCGCGTCCGGACGTGATTGCGGATATTCATGCGGCATTTTATGGCGTGGGCTGCGATGTGGTGGAGACGGATACGTTTGGCTCGACGCGCATTGTGCTGGCGGAGTATGGGCTGGAGGAGCGCACGAGGGAGTTGAACCTGGCGGCATGCAAAGTCGCGCGCGAGGTGGCGCAACAGTTTGCGACCGCAGGACGTCCGCGTTTTGTAGCGGGATCGATGGGGCCGACGACGAAGCTGCCTTCGCTGGGGCATATTACGTGGGACGCGATGCTGGCGGCGTTTACGGAGCAGGCGGAGGCGCTGATTGAAGGCGGCGTGGACGTGCTGCTGGTGGAGACGTGCCAGGATATTCTGCAGGCGAAGTGCGCGGTGGCGGCGTGTTTCGACGCGATGAAGACGGCAGGAAAACGGGTTCCGGTGCAGGTGCAGGTGACGCTGGAAGCGACGGGCACAATGCTTCTGGGAACCGAGATTGGCGCGGCGCTGACGGCTCTGGAAGTTTTCGACGTGGACGCGATTGGATTGAACTGCGCGACCGGGCCGCTGGAGATGAACGACGCGGTGCGCTACCTGGGATTGAATTCGACGAAGCACGTTTCAGTGCTGCCGAATGCGGGACTTCCGCAGAATGTAGGCGGACATGCGGTGTATCTGCTGAAGCCGGAAGAGCTGGGCGCGTATCACAAGCACTTTGTTGAGGACTACGGAGTGCGGATTGTGGGCGGCTGCTGCGGCACGACTCCCGAGCATTTGAAGGCGGTGGTGGATGCGGTGAGCGGGGCGACTCCGGCGGTGCGCAATGTGGTGGCGACGGCGGCAGCATCGAGCGCGTACACGACGGTGCCGCTGGATCTGGAGCCGAAGCCTTTGATTGTGGCCGAGGAGATGAACACGACGACGCGGATGGAGAGCTTCCGCAACATGGTGCGTGCGGGCGACTACGACGGCATTCTGACGCTGGCGAAAAAGCTGGTGAATGACGGTTCGCACATGCTGGACCTGTGCTGCGCGGTGGTGGGCGAAGACGAAAAAGCCTACATGAGCAACGTGCTGGAAAAGATTGCCACGCGCGTTCCGGCTCCGGTGCTGATTGACACGACCGAAGCGGAGGTTCTGGAAGAGGCCCTGAAACGCACGCCGGGGAAAGCGATCATCAACTCGATCAACTTGGAAGATGGCGAGACGCGCAGCGGGCGAGTGTTGCCGATGGCGAAGCGCTACGGCGCAGCGGTGATTGCGCTGACCATTGACGAAGATGGCATGGCGCTGACAGCGGAGAAGAAGATTGCGATTGCGAAACGAATCTTCGAGTTGGCAGTACACAAGTATGGGATTCGTCCGCAGGATTTGATCTTCGACGCGCTGACACTGCCGATTTCGACGGGGCAGGAGGATTACCGCTCGGCGGGCGTGGAGACGTTGAAGGCAGTCGAGGGAATCAAGAAGGCGCTGCCGGAGTGCAAGACGATATTGGGCGTATCGAATATATCTTTTGGATTGAACGCGTACGCGCGCAGGGTGCTGAACTCAGTGTTCATGCGCGAGGCGGTGGACCATGGGCTGGATATGGCCATTGTGAATTACACGAAGATATATCCGCTGTACAAGATTCCTGAGGCCGAGGTGGAGCTGGCGCGGAAGCTGATTTATTCGGACCGGGGCGCGGGCGATCCCTTGCAGAACTACATGGCGCACTTCGCGGCGATGAAAGGGCAGAAGGAGATTGTTCCGACGGCGCACGCCGAACGACTGGCAGTGGAAGACAAGCTGAAGCACTGCATCATCCAAGGCGAGAAAGGCGTGGGCGACGGAGCGGGACGGCAGACCATCGAGGACATTCTGGAGACGGCGCTGGAGACGTACACGCCGCTGGAGATCATCAACACGATTCTGCTGGATGCGATGCGGACGGTGGGAGATTTGTTTGGGGCGCGTAAGATGCAGCTTCCGTCGGTACTGGATTCGGCGGGAGTGATGAAGGCCGCAGTGGCGCATCTGGAGCCCAAGATGGAGAAGCTGGAAGGCTCGCAAAAGGGAACGATGGTGCTGGCGACGGTGAAAGGCGATGTGCATGATATTGGCAAGAACCTGGTGGACATCATCCTGACGAACAACGGCTATAAGGTTGTGAACCTGGGCATCAAGCAGGCGGCGGAGACGATTATTCATGCGGCGCAGGAGCACAAGGCCGATGCAATTGGGCTGAGCGGATTGCTGGTGAAGTCCACGCTTGAGATGAAGTACGTGATTCAGGACCTGGAACTTCGCGGGCTGAAGCATCCGGTGATATGCGGCGGCGCGGCATTGACGCGGAAGTATGTGGAGGACGATTTGCGGCGGGAGTATTCGTCGGCGGTGTTCTACGCGGAAGACGCATTTGCGGGACTGCACGCGATGGAGAAGTTGAGCGGAGCAGAGAGAGCGGAGACGATCCAGGCGGGTTCGGTGGTGCGCGAGGCGTTGCGGGTGAAGACGGTGGCGGATGCATCGCTGCCGCAGGCGCCACGCGACGCGATTGCGGAGGCGGAAATTCCGCAGCCGCCGTTCTGGGGCGTGCGGACGGAGCGGGCAACGGATTTTGAGTTGAAGACACTGTTCGAGTACATCAATCCGACGGCGCTGTTCAAGAATCAATGGCAGCTCAAGACGGCATCGCAAGAGGACTATGTGCGGCTGGTGCAGGATAAGTACAAGCCGATTCTGGCGGCGCTGGAGCAGGACGCAATTGACGGCGGATGGTTCGATCCGAAAGTGGTGTATGGGTACTTTCCATGCCAGTCAAAGGGCAACGACCTGATTGTGTATGCGCCTGAGGCGGGGCTGACGCTGGAGGATTTCCGCACGGCGAGCCCGAGCTTTGGGGCTGAGAGGCTGAAAGCAGGGGGAGTGCTGCCAGAGGAGCTGCCGGAGCTGTTGCGCTTTGCGTTTCCGAGACAGGCTGAGGGAAGACGACTGAGTATTTCAGATTACTTTCTGGGGCAATCGAGCGGGCGGGCGGATGTGATTGCACTTTCTGTGGTGACCATTGGGGAGCGGGCGAGCCAGGAGACGCAGCGATTGTTTGAGCAGGGCGAGTACACGCGCTACCTGTATCTGCATGGGCTTTCGGTGGAGACGGCGGAGGCGCTGGCAGAATATCTGCATCGCAGAATCAGGCAGCAGTTGAATATTGGGCACGAGGATTCGGCGCGCATTGGAGATTTGTTTCACCAGAAGTATCGCGGCTCGCGGTATAGCTTTGGGTATCCGGCATGCCCGCACATGGAAGATCAGACGAAGCTGTTTGCGCTGCTGCGTCCGGAAGAGAATATTGGAGTGCGGCTGACGTCGACCTATTTGCTGGAGCCAGAGCAGAGTACCTCGGCGATTGTGGTACATCATCCGGCGGCGAAATATTTTGTAGTGTAAGGCGCGCGAGAGACTTCGCAGGATGCAGATGACGCAGGGTGGATGAGTTTGTTACACTCGCTAGGCGAACACTCGCTGGTTCTGCACCGCGGAGAGGTGGCAGAGTGGCTGAATGCACCTGACTCGAAATCAGACGTGGGGGTAACTCCACCGGGGGTTCAAATCCCTCCCTCTCCGCCAGAATATCTAATACAAGCAACAAGGTAGGGAGCCAACAGGCTCCCTTTTACCGTGTGTAACTCACTCGCCGAGTGTTGCTGATTGGTGAGGTGGCGAATGAGTGCGGCGAAGTGTGACGAGTGTCACGGGCTGTCGTGATGTGGGCAGTAGCCTGCGCGCCGGTCAATTTTTTAGACTCTCAGGACAATCTACCGCCCTCTTGATTGCTAGTTGCCGGAGATTGCTATTGGGCCCCAACATGATCTTGTGCATCGATGATGAAGCAACCGGTCTGAGAATCCGTAAGATGCTGCTACAGACTCAAGGATATGAGGTGATCACCGCCTTGAGCGGCCCGGAGGGCCTGGATCTGCTTGATGTCCATCCGTTTACTGCCGTGATCGTTGACTACTCGATGCCGGGCATGAATGGCGGCGAGGTAGCAGCGGAGATAAAGCGAAGAAATCCCAAAGTAAAAGTTCTTATGTTGTCAGCCCATGTTGACCTTCCCGAGGAGGCACTGAGATGGGTGGACAAGCGATCCGTTAAGGGCATAGCCCCGACGGCTCTGCTGAACGACCTTCAGCAACTCCTCTCCTGTTAGGGAAAGAGATCACATAGCGCCTTGTTCAGGGGAAATGTCATGAAGGGAACACGCAAGGCGAGATCCACGTTGTTGCTTGCCGAGCGCAAGCGAAAAGAGGAAGCGTTACGCGAAAGCGAACTGCTCTATAGAAGTCTGTTCAACTCGATGGAAGAAGGGTTCTGCATCATCGAGGTGATCTTTGATTCGGAAGGCAAAGCTACCGACTATCGATTCCTCGAGGTCAATGCGGCGTTTGAAAAGCAGACAGGGCTGAGCGGGGCTGTTGGGAGACGAATGCGTGAGCTTGCTCCGTCTCATGAGGCGCATTGGTTCGAGATTTACGGGAAGGTGGCACTAACTGGCGAACCGGCGCATTTCGCCAACGAGGCCAAAGCCCTGCAGCGCTACTATGAGGTTCGGGCCTATCGCGTTGGCAAGCCGGAGTTGCGGCAGGTCGCGATTGTCTTCAACGATATCAGTGGGCGCATTCGGGCCGAAGAGGAACTGCGCGAGCGCGAGGCGCTGTTACGTACAGTCGCAGAGAGCTCGCGGATCGGCCTGGTCATGCTCAGCGCTGACCGACGCTATCTTTACGCCAACTCTGCCTATGCCGAAGTGCTGGGCCTAAGCAGACCCGACATCGCAGGCAAGCGCGTGGCAGACGTGATGGGCCACGTGTACGACCAGATCAGCCCACGGCTGGACAGAGCCTTTGCCGGCGAGCGCGTGAACTATGAATTAAAGGTTCCAGGACAACAAGGCAAGGACAATGCAGGAAGCGATCGAGTCTATGCCATTACTTACGAACCGCTCCAAGGCAATGGCGAAGGTAGCCGCGTCATTGTAGTCGTGGTGGACATTACCGAACGCAAACAGGCTGAAGATGCTCTGCGGCAGAGCGAGCAACAGTATTCTGCGCTATTCGCCAACAAAATCAACGCCATCGCTCACTGCCGAGTGATTACGGACGAGCACGGCCAGCCAATAGACTACCGGATACTCAGAATCAACGCGGCCTACGAGGGGATCGTCGGGATCAAGAGGGCAGACATCGAGGGTTGCACGGCCAAAGAAGTTTTTCCTGGCGTCGAGACTTACGCATTTGACTATATCGGCATATTAGGCAAGGTCGGACTTGAAGGCGGCGAGATCATGTCCGAAACGTATTTCGATGCGACCGGCCAGTATTATTCGCTCTATGCGTATAGTCCGGCGCCTGGCGAATTCACGGTCATCTTTACCGAGATTACGGAGCGCAAGCGTGCCGAGGCGGCACTGCATGCGAGCGAAGCGCAGTTCCGTTCCATCTTCGAGAACTCGCTCGATGCCATGTTCGTGACTGTGCCGACCGGAGAAGTTCTTGCCGTGAACTCAGCAGCCTGCGTTCTGTTCGGAATGACGGAACATGAGTTGTGCCAGGCAGGCCGCGCGGGGCTCGCCGACCCGGACGATCCGAGGCATGCGAGGGCACTTGAGGAGCGAGTGCGCACGGGAAAGGTCAGGGGTGAGATGACCTACGTTCGCAAGGATGGCACCAAGTTTCTGTCTGAAATGCAGTCGGTGATTTTTGGGCAGCAGGGGAATCGTTCCCTGGTGGTTGTGCGCGACATCACCGAGCGCAAGAGGGCCGAGCAGGAAATTCGCGAACTCAACGAGCAACTCGAAGACCGTGTGCGGCGGCGCACTGCTGAGTTGGAGGACAGCAACAGGGAACTGGAAGCGTTCAGCTACTCCGTATCTCATGATCTGCGTGCTCCGCTTCGCGCCATCAATGGATTCTCCCAGGCAGTGATGGAGGATTATGGATCGAGTCTGCCAGCCGAAGGCCAGGAATATCTCGGGACGATCTGCCGCGGCGCAACGCGGATGGGCGAGCTGATCGACGACCTGCTGGCTTTCTCACGCCTGAGCCGCCAGCCAATCTCTCTCTCCCCGGTCGATACCCGTAATCTGGTCAGCCAGTGCCTTGAAGACTTGGAGTCTTTGCATAAGGATCGGGTGATTGAATTCACAGTTGGTGAGTTGCCGTCCTGTCTGGGTGACCGGTCTTTATTGAAGCAGGTTTGGACGAACCTGCTGTCCAACGCCATTAAGTTTACGGGCAATCGACAGCGCGCATCAGTACAGGTTGGAGCGCAGCTTGAATCCGGCAAGGTGGTGTACTTCATCAGGGACAATGGCGCTGGTTTCGACATGAAGCATGCGAATAAGCTCTTTGGCGTTTTCCAGCGCCTGCACCGGAACGACGAATTCGAGGGAACCGGAGTGGGTCTGGCAATCGTGCAAAGAATCGTCCATCGTCACGGTGGACGGGTATGGGCCGACGCTGTCCTGGATCAGGGAGCTACTTTCTACTTTACTGTGGCCGAAGAAGGAAAACGCATTTATGAGTGAACTCAACGGTGTGGAAATCTTATTGGTTGAGGATAACGACGATGATCTTCGGCTTGCGCTTCGAGCGTTCAAGAAGGCTAAGCTAACCAACACTATCCAGGTAGCGCGTGACGGACAGGAAGCGTTGGACTACATCCTGTGTGAAGGCGCACACGCTTCGCGATCAATCACGGATGTCCCACGAGTTGTCCTTCTTGACTTGAAGCTCCCGAAAGTGGACGGCATGGAGGTCCTGCGTAGGATCAAGTCGGATCCCAGGACGCACACGATTCCCGTTGTGATCCTGACGTCATCCAAGGAGCAGAGAGATATTACGAACAGTTATCAGCACGGAGCAAATAGCTACATTGTGAAACCTGTGATGTTCGACAACTTTGTAAAGGCAATGCAAGAAGTAGGGATGTACTGGTTGCTATTAAATGAGCCATGCGGGTAGGTGGGCAATTTTATGGGCCAAGGTCAAACAGTTGTTGGCGATGAAAACCGCAAGGGTGGAACGGTTCTTCGCGTGCTGATGGTGGAAGATTCCGTGGAAGATGCCGAACTGGAACGACGGCATCTCCGGAAAGCTGGACACGAGGTATTTCTGACACGAGTTACGAGCGCCGAGGAAATGCAGGCGGCGCTCACGGACCAGGACTGGGACGTGATCATTGCGGACTATGAAGTCCCAGGCTTCGGCGGGGTTCCGGCGCTGACCCTGCTCAAGCAGAGTGGGCGAGACATTCCCTTCCTGATAGTGTCAGGCACGATCACGGACGAAACGGCGGTTGAGGCGATGCGGGCCGGGGCGCACGATTACATTCTGAAGAACAACCTTTCCCGATTGGTTCCGGCCATTCACAGGGAGATGCAGGAAGCGATCACTCGTCAGCACAATCGTCATATGGAAGCTGCACTACGGCTGCAGGTTGCAGCTTTGAATTCGGCTGCAAATTCCATCGTCATCACCGATCGGAATGGCGCAATCGAATGGGTTAATGCTGCATTTACAAAGTTGACGGGCTATACCGCCGCGGAGGCGCTTGGTCAAAATCCGCGGGTGCTGAAGTCAGGTAAACATGATGACCAGTTCTACGGGCATATGTGGCGAACGGCAGTATCTGGTTCCGTGTGGCGAGGGGAGGTCATCAATCGTCGAAAGGACGGGAGTCTCTACGTTGAAGAGATGACGATAACGCCTGTTCGTTCAACAGATGGTGAGATCAGTCATTTTGTCGCGGTGAAGGAAGACATCAGCGAACGTAAGCAGGCGGAGAAGGTGCGTGCGACATTGGCCGCCATCGTTGACTCCTCCGGGGATGCGATCATCAGCAAGAGCCTTGACGGCATTATATTGAGTTGGAATCAGAGCGCGGAGCGTCTCTTCGGCTACTCTGAGAAGGAAGCTATCGGCCAGTCAATTGCGCTCATCATTCCACCGGATCGAATCGAGGAGGAGGTAGCGTTTCTTGCCCGCTTGCGTTCTGGAGAGCCCATCCATCAGTACGAAACGCTACGCGTGGACAAGAGCGGCCGCAGTATTGACGTATCGCTGACTATCTCGCCGATTCGAAATGAGTCTGGCGAGGTGATAGCCATCTCCAAGAGCGTACGAGACATAACAGAGCGCATACAGGCCGAGCGGGCGCTGCGGAATAACGAGCGCCTGGCAACCACCGGACGACTCGCCGCCAGTATCGCACACGAGATACACAATCCCCTGGACGCGGTCGGCAACCTGCTTTATCTGGCGGCTCACAGCACCCAGGAAGAGACCACCCGGGGCTTCATATCGCAGGCAGCGGTGGAGCTGCAGCGAGTTACTCAGATGACGCAACAGATGCTCTCGTTCCAACGTGAAGCCTCCAAGCCAATCGTTGTAAACATCGGCGAGATACTCAACAATGTAGTCGCGCTGTATGAGCGGAAGATCGAGTTGGCAGGCATCAAGCTTAAGAAACAGGTTCACTCCAGTACAGGCGTTCTGGCACTGCCGGGCGAACTGCGCCAGGCGTTCGCAAACCTATTGGGTAATGCAATCGAAGCGGTTGGCAAACAAAACGGCACGATTGTGCTACGCGTGTCTCAGGGCCGGAACTGGCAAAGCGGACAAATCGGATTGCGCGTGGTTGTCGCCGATAATGGGCCGGGGATTCCGGCTTCCGTTCGCGAAAGAATCTTCGAGCCTTTCTTCACCACCAAGGGCGAGAGTGGGACCGGGCTGGGCCTGTGGATTACATCAGACATTGTCCGCAAGAACAAGGGAACGATTCGCCTGCGAACCAATACAAAGGAAGGGAACTCCGGCACACACTTTTCTGTTTTCTTCCCCTTCGAGATGGAACTAAAGTTGCCTCCTTTTGTTATGACGTAAACTCCGACAATCGTTTGGAAACGGTGTTTCCGGGCCACCCTGGTAAGTAGCATGGGGAGAATGGTCATGTCGCGGATGCCGCTTCAGTCATCTTCAAGCTGACGCGGGAATGTGACGCCGGTATCGCAGCGAGGAAGGGCGCGGTTCTACGGGCGATAGCCTAGCTTGCGGGAGATCTTCTGGGTTGCCTGCTCGATAATCTGACTCAAGTTGCCCTGCTTCTCGCTGGTAATACGTGAACTGGGACCGGAAATGCTGATTGCGGCAATGGCCTGTTTGCGAGCGTTGAAGATCGGCGCTGCAACGCAACGCAGTCCAATTTCCCGCTCCTGATCGTCCACGCCATGGCCGCATTCGCGAATTCGCGTCAGGTTCTCCAAGAGCTCCCGTTCATTGGTGATGGTGTGTTCGGTATAACGCTCGAGGCCCTTGCTAATCACTTGATCCCAGTCCTGGTCACTCATATAGGCCAGCAGTACTTTGCCGACGCCTGTGCAATGAAGCTTGGCCTCCTGGCCAATGCGTGAAGAAATAGTCATGGCATGGGGCGATTCAACTTTGTCGATGTAGACGGCGCGGCATCCCTCGGCTACGACGAGGTGAACGGTTTCCTGTGTCTTCTCGAGTATTTCCAACAGAAAAGGACGGGTTATGTAGCGGAGGTCGAGCCCATCGATGTAGGCCTGGCCCAGTTCAAACGCCTTGATACCAAGACTGTATTGCCCGGTCGAAGCATCCTGCTGGATGTAGCCAAGTTGCTGCAAGGTGTGGAGCAGCCCAAAGCAGGTGCTCTTGTGTATGCCGACTCTCTTGGCAATGGCGGTCACACCCAACGCGCGCTCGTCACGGGAAAACTGATCGAGAATCGCGAGGGCCCGCCCGACAGATTGTATGAACTTGTATTTAGTTTCCATAGGCAATTGAAAGCAACCGCTAACAATTTGTAAAACCAACTAAGCGCATCCTGCTTTTAGCAGGATGCGCAAAAACAAAAGCACGAGCAAGATAGTGGTCTGTTAGACCGGCACTGCTTCCTGGACCGGCTCTTGCGCTGCTTTCCGATCCTGATAGAACTTGAAGTCTGAGGTCTCCACGACAAGCGAGGTGAGGACACCGAGTATGATCGCCCAAAACGCGGAACCGATGCCGAAGATGGGCTGGTTCGTAATACAGATGAAGAAAGCTACCATGGCACCGGACTTGAACTTTCCGGTGAAGGCTCCCTTGAAGGCGCTACCGAAGACCTCAAACATTGCCAAGCCCGCCAGCACCGCTGCGAACTCAACGGGAACGAACTTGACCGCCGAGACCGCGACCTTGGCTGCAAGGGCGAAGCTAAACCAGAATACTCCTTCAAAGAATGAGGCAATATATCGCAGGTCCTTGCGAGGCCCCGACGCGGCACTGCAGCATATGGCAGTGCTGGGTCCGGCGGTTACGGCATTGTGAGCGCCAAGAAATCCGTTAAAGATGGATGCGATGCCCGGAACAATGTACATGGCGTTCACCGGTGGCTTGTAACCCTCTGCCATCAGTACTCCCACAGCCTGAATGTTCTGCACTCCTACTACCAGGAAAAAGAGCGGTATGCCAATGTTGATGATGGCACTCCAACTGAATACCGGCATGATCAATACAGGTGACGCCAACTCAAAGTGAACCGGGACGGGCGTGAACTTGCCGTAGAAGCCAAGTAGAGCCGCACCCACAGCGATTGCCATCAGAATGGGGGGAATGCTCTGGCTGAACTTACGCATCGCCATGAACACGAAATAGACCACCACCATAATGCCGTAAATCTTCGGTGTACTCAGGGCACCCTTGAATAGGTTGACACCAAAACTTACGAACACACCAGACACCATCGCCAGCATGATGGGCGCCGGAATGTGCTCGACCACTTTCTTGATGACGCCGCTTACCGTGAGAAGCAACGTGACGATTGCAATGACCAGGTAAGCGCCTACGGCCTGGTTGATGGTGTACTGCTTCAGCAGTGTCGCCAGTAGCACCGCTCCAGGAATGCTGAAGGCAATCGATACAGGCAGCCGATAGCGCAGGGCCATGAACATGCAACTCAATCCACCCATCGCGTAAATAGCAAGCAGCCAGGAAACCGTCTGTGCATCGGTAAAGCCGCCCTGCTTGGCGGCGTTCATGACGATCAGTCCTGGACCCAATGTGCTGAAGAGCGTCGCGACCATTCCGTTGCCTACGCCTGCCGGATTGATGTTCTTGCATAGCTGTATGAAGCTTTCTCTAAGCTTATAGCCGGGTTCCATGACCATGTTGCGACTCCCCCATGCGATTTGTGTTCGTCCTTACTGTCCCTGGGTGACGTGTATCTTTTGTTCTTTTTCTGCCGCAAGCCGCGATGCTACGTCGATGATCAGGTCCTCCTGCCCGCCAACGGTTTTCAAGCGGCCGAGTTCGACCAGGATGTCTCTGGGGTCGACGCCGAACTTCTTGCCCGCGCGCACGGCATGAAGAAGGAAGCTGCCATAAACTCCGGCCCAGCCAATGCTGAGTCCGAGCTTGGTGATGGCCTGAGGTTGGTGCATGCGAGGCCGCACTTCGTCTTCCGCGGCGTCCATAATTTTGTAGAGATCGATGCCCGTCTCGATGTGCATACGATCAAAAACCGCAGCGAGGACTTCGGTCTGGGCGTTGCCAGAACCCGCGCCAAGGCCACACAGGCAGCCATCGACGCTGGAGGCTCCAGCCTGCACCGCAGCAATGGTGTTGCCGATGGCCAGGCCAAGGTTGTTGTGACCATGGAATCCCACAGGCTGCGAAATGGCGGCTTTTACGGCGGAGACCTTTTCCGTCACCTCCCATGGCAGCATTGCGCCTGCGGAATCGGTGACGTAGACCATGTCTGCGCCATAGCTTTCAAACAACTTGGCATTCTCCACTACTTTTTCCACGGGAGCCATGTGGGCCATCATCAGGAATCCGATGGCTTCCATGCCTAGTGACTTGGCGAACGCGATGTGTTGCGCGCCAATGTCCGCTTCGGTTACGTGGGTCGCGATGCGCGCTACCTTGGCTCCGTACTTGGCGCCGAGTTCGATGTCAGGCTCTGTGGCGATGCCCGGAATAATGAGGATGTCGAGTTTGCTCCGGGTCAGTACCGACGATACTGCCTTCAGATAGTCCTCGTCGCTCGCCTTGGCAAAACCATATTGAAACGTGGAGCCACCCTGACCATCGCCATGTCCGATCTCGACGGTGTCAACTCCGGCCGCGTCAAGGGCTGTGGCGATGGCGGCCATGTCATCTGGAGAGAACTGGTGGCTGACGGCGTGCATTCCGTCGCGCAGAGTGGCGTCGATAATTCTGATGCTTGTCATACCTGTGTCCTTAATTCGCTTACAGCTTGGAGCCGCTCGGCCACTTTCTCCCCGGTTGCCATTGCAGCGGCGGTGATAATGTCAAGGTTTCCGGCGTACTTTGGCAGGAATGCGCCTTCGCCCTCCACCTCTACCATGAGCGTGATCTTGTCGCCGTCGGCGATTGGCTCAAGTCGTACACGATAGCCGGGCACATAAGCGCGAACATGCTCGGCCATTCTGGCAACGCTCTCGCGGATCTCTGCAATTCTCTCTGGATGTTGCACGCGGCAGTAGACAGTGTTGCGCATCATGATTGGAGGCTCGGCAGGGTTGAGCAGAATGATTGCCCTGCCTTTCTTTGCGCCGCCCACTGTGACGATGGCTCTAGCGGTGGTCTGGGTGAATTCGTCGATGTTGGCGCGGGTGCCGGGGCCAGCGCTCTTGCTGGATATAGTTGCCACAATTTCTGCGTAGTCGACCGGCGTCACCTGGTTCACCGCAGCCACCATGGGGATGGTGGCTTGGCCGCCGCAGGTGACCATATTGAAATTGTCGCCGTCCAGGTTCGTGTCCATGTTGATGGCCGGGACGAGATAGGGCCCAACGGCTGCAGGCGTGAGATCGATGGCAATTTTACCGGCCTTGCGATATTTCGGCGCATTCTCAAGATGAGCTCTGGCGCCGGTAGCCTCGAAAACAATCTTGATGCTGTCGTCGGCCAGAATGGCCTCCACTCCCTTGGTCGATGTGGGTACTCCCATCTTCCGGGCAAGTTCGAGACCGCGCCCGCCCTCAACGATGCCCGCGAACAGCGCCACCTCAATATTCCTGGAGCCCTTTCTTATTTTCAGTAAGAGATCAGTGCCGATATTGCCCGGTCCTAGAATGGCTGCCTTTACTTTTTTCATCCGCTACTCCTGTACACTGCCTGATCACTAACTCTTCGAAAAAACTGCTTTCACCGAACCTAATCCGCCGAAAGTGGCGTTGAATACATCGCCGGGAGCGACCTCGAATGCCTTGGTAAGCGAGCCGGCGAGAACAATCTCACCCTTGCCGAGACTGATTCCCATGCTGCCCAACTTGTTGGCGAGCCAGGCCACGGCCAACGCGGGATGACCGAGAACGGCGGCACCGGCAGCGGTCTCCAGAATCTGTCCGTTCTTCTCCAGCACCAATCCCACATACTTCAAATCGACCCCATTCGCAGGTATGAGTTTCGAGCCCAGCACCAACGCTCCGCTGGAACCGTTGTCTGCGATGGTGTCTTCGATCTTGATCTTCCAGTCGGCGATACGGCTGTCCACGATTTCAAAGGACGGAACCACTGCTGCCGCGGTGCGCAGAACGTCTGCGGCAGTCACTCCCGGACCGGTCAAGGTTTCTCCCATGATGAAGGCAATCTCTGCCTCGATCTTGGGTTGAAGAAACGCGCCGATGGGTAACAGGCGTTCCTGATCGAAAAGCATGTCGTCGAACAAGTGTCCGAAGTCGGGCTCGCTGACTCCAAGAAATTGCTGCATGGCTTTGCTGGTCAAGCCGACCTTTTTGCCTACAACGTGAGCTCCTGCCGACAGTCTGGCTCGCACGTTGACCATCTGGATCTGGTATGCGTCGGCCATCGTCAGCCCTGTTGGTCCTGCGGTGAGCGGCGAAATAGCCTTTCCGGACGCCTGGGCCTGGCGAAGACTTTCGGCGTATTGCTCAATAATCGTCTCCTGCATTCAATTGCTCCTTGGATACATTGCGGGATCAGCCACGGGCTGCCCGCTCGATTAGTTCACGGGAAAAGCTAGTCATAAATGATCCACCGCTCTCCGTGACACGAATCATGTCCGTGATGCGCGGGCCTCCGACGCCTGGTTTGAAAACCGTTGGAAGCAGCAGGTCCACCACCATATTCTTTGCGATGATGTGCGGCAGGCCCTTGCCGACGACGGGGAAGAACTCCGATTGACGAATACCTACACCGTAACCGATGTGGTCGAGAATTAGACTGCCATAGCCGTGAGCGGCGACGCAGTCATGCACCAGATTGTAGATTTCGCTTACGCACACGCCCGGGATTAACGCCGCCGCCGCTTTTTCCTGGGCGTCTTTGAGAATCTCGTAGATTTGCCGCGTCTCTTTTGGAATGGTGCCCAGCGCCACGGTGCGGCACATTTTCGCGGAATAACCCTGGCAGGACGCGCCCAGATGGATGACCACCGGTTGATTGTTCTCAATCACAACATTGCCGGCGTAGGCGTGTGCCTGCATCTGCTTGGGGTGGGTCAGCACTTGCATGCGGAAGGTTGCGCCCTCCGAGCCTGCTTTGCGCATGGCATAGTCGGCTTCGGCTAGAACAGCGACCTCGGTGACGCCGGGGCATACGGCGGCAGCGGCTGCTTCCATGCCAATCGCCAGGAAGTCGCTGGCGTGTTGCATGCAAGCGATCTCGCTCTCGTCCTTGATGGCGCGAACGCGATAGGTCAAATCCATCGCCGCCCGAAATTCCATGTCAGGAAAGGCCTGCCGAATGGCGTCGAAGATCCCAAATTCCACGAAGTACTTGTGGAAGCCGACGCGAGGGGCTTTCAATCCCAGGTCGCGCATGGCCGTGACGATGGTCTGTCCAATGTTTGAACTGGGAAAGCGATAGACCAATAAATTTTCCGCGCCCGAACAGCCGCGGACGTATTCCGCATCCAGCCACAAGCAGCAGAGAATGGGAGCGCCAGTTGCTGGAATCACGGCAGCCATGCATTCGATCTCGACGGTACCGGCGTAGTAGATAAGATTCTCGCGGTCCGCGAAGAGCACAGCGTCAAGACCAGCTCGCTCCATCTCAGATTGCAGAGCAGCAATGCGTCGCATGAGATGAGGTTTCATCGCTCACCTCCGGCATGGTGCGCGGCGTGATGCCACACGGCCGATGCGGCACGGAACTTTGCGCGCAAGATTTCAGCCAACTCATTCGCCAGGTCCTGCTTGCTCCAACCCTGCTTGTACCCCCGCACAAGGATCGGCGCCGCAAGGCGTACTTCATCATGAGGACCGGGTAGCGCGACCAGAAGACATCCGTTGTGCTCTCCGACGGCGATGCGCACGCCGTCTTTATGATGGCGGCCTACGCCTTTGTCAAAGTACACCAGGTAGGGAGTTGCGGCCGAAGCATCCAAGCTCTGGATGGCCTCAACGCTGAAGTCTTTATCCTCTGCCCCAACGCCTCCCGTCGTGATGGCAAGTCCGTATTCTTCGGAGGCTTGGGCCAATGCTTCGGCGAGCCGGTCGCGATTGTCGGCGACGGGCGGTGCAGCCTCGGGCAGAAAACCTGCCTGTTCAAAGACCTTCAGCAGATAGGGAGTGTTGGTATCTTCGATGCGTTTCTCCTGCAACTCAAAGCCGGTGGGAAAGACGCGAATTCTCGCCCTGTGATTGCTGACGATCTCCGCGCCAATGGCGGTGCTTCTAGCTAGCGTCTCAATGGCGTCAGCTTCGCTCAAGCCAATACCGCCAAGGATTCCGGCGGAGTGTACCGCCGCATCCGGTGCTAGCGTGACTCCGGGAATTGCGGCCACTGCGTCCAGCAGAGCGCGTTCTCTGCCGAAAAAGCTTTCAGCTCGCAGAGTGCGCTGCAGAACATCTAACGATACCTGCGGCGGGCGCACATCGATGACCATTACCTTGTCAGGGGGCAGTTCCAGAACTCGAGCGACTGCGGCCGCCAAGTCCGTCAGATTGGTGCCTGACGTATCGATGCCGTCGATGCGAAGTTCCGTCTTCTCCAACAGGTTGATCTCCATGTCAGGCAATCTCCCCGGCAACGACGTCAACCTTGATATCGATCATTGGCGCATCGATGATGGCGCGCCCAACATCCAGAATGTCCACGTCATGGGCGACGATGGCGGGAATCTCTTCCATCGCAATATCCCCGGCGAAAGCAATGGTGGTGCTCTCACGCCGGCCAGATTGACGCACCATAGACGAGACCAGATCGAGATCGTCCAGCCTTCCGGTGTCTACCATGAGAATCTCGGCTTCCATCTCGATGGCTGCGCGAGCCTCAGAGGGCAAACTTTCCACCAGGCCGCGCAACTGAATGACACGGACATAACCCTGCATGGCAGTAACGGCAGCCAGCGTCTGACGCACGCCCCCGAACATGCGAACGTAATTCTTGTCGAGATAGAGGAATGGGCGATCGGAGATGCAGTTACTGCCTCCGCCAAAATGGATGGCCCGGCGCAGTTGTGCTTTGATCTCATCCGGCATCTTCTTGGTTGCGCCCGAGACCACCTTGACTCTACTGCCAGCCAAACCCCGCGCATTGCGGGCTGCCCGCGCGATTCCTGAAAACTTTGCAATCGCACCCGGCACACAGTCCTCGGCCATAGCTATGGCCTTTGCCGGACCGCGCATGGAAAGCACCGGATGTGTGTTGTTCAGGAGAGTGTCGCCATCCGTAATTTCTTTCAATACGATGCAGCCCAATGCTTCGGCTTTGTTGCGCGCCATCTCAACTCCGCACACGAGGCCGGGGCTGGTAACCCGGACCTCGGCGGTGAAGAGGCATCCTTCGAGCGATGCAAAAATCTGATCGCGAAGATCTTCTTTCCGCGAAGAGCGCACCGCCCGAAGAAGGGTTGCCGCGGGGGATTCCGTGACGAACGTGGCCCGATGCGTCACACGGCAACCAATCCCAGCGCAGCGACAGGATCAATGCCGCGCTGTTTCAGCCACTTTGGTAGCAGCACTGCATCCACTTTGCGACTTACAGACGGAGCGCGCGCCACAAGCAGTTCTGCAAGAGATGTGCTGAGGTTCACGCCACCAATCGCGCCATCGAAGATAATGACTTTGTCGGTCTTGGCGGCCTTGTAGGCGAAGCGCATGGCAGAGTCGGTGCTTTCTGCAATCAGCGCATGCTTCATGTATTGCACGTTCTGGGAATCGCGATTCATCGATTCGGCCTGCTCGGCACCAACCACGATGGTGGGAATGTGCTCCGCAAAGAACGCTGAAGGATACCCACCCCACGCGTAGTTATGAACGCACATACGAATCGCCGGATTGATCGGCGCGATGCTGTTGATCAGTGGTCCGTTTTTTCCATAGAACGCTTCCGTGTACCACGTGTAAGCCGGCAACGCAGTGTCCTCGATATCGAATAGATCGGTATTGGCGCCCACGAAATTGGCGTAAATGACGCCTGCGGCGAAGACGTAAGGAACTGGACAGGGAAAGTCCAGCACCGCTATACACTCGTCGATTTCGCCCAGCAGGGTCATAATCTTGCCGTAGTACTGGCAGCCTTTTATGGTTAACCGATCATTCAACGCGAACAGATCATTGTCGGCATCCACGCCAACAACGCCAGCAGGAGACATATCGAGAAACGAGGCGAAGGCAAACTTGCTTTGCACGAAGTCCGAAGCAAAGATGCAGCGTGCCGTAAAATTCGCGCCACGCGGCCCCAGGTTCTGGTGATAGGTGGAGCGCGTTTCTATGCGGGCATAAGACATTCCGAAAGGCTTCACCGCGCGGTCAACCTGGCGATGGAAATGAACTTCGCGCACATCGCTGTTATGGGCATGCACAATCCAGTCGGCGTCATAAATTGCCTTGATGCCATAGAGCGTTCCGATCTCCGTCGGAATGGCAATACCTTCGTCGATTGGGGCGACACCCTTGGCCTTATTCGGACCAAAGTAGGTGTCGAGTTCAAATCTCTTGATATATTCCTCGGTCTCACGGAAGCGAAGGCCCACACCTGCACGCAGGCGGATGTTCTTGCAACCCGTGCGCTCCGCGATGACATCGTGAAGCGTCTTGAGCATCTCCGCATAGGGATGGCCGCCCGCCATGGTGAAGCCATGATGCGAGGCACAGATGTTCACCGACTGGCCCGGTTTGATCATGGACATATTGACCCGTTCCAGTGCTTTCCTTGTGGCGTCGCGAATGACCGAGAGTCCTTTTTCAGAGGGATAAATCAGAGCCGGTGTGTCATCGAACAAATCGCTCAACATGAGCGAGGTCATCTCCGGGTACTCCGCCGCGCGCTTGGTCACAAATTGGGGGGCAACACCGTATTGGGACTGCCGGGCGGGAGCCGGCATCATCACCTTGCGCATTGTGCTATCTCCTCTCGCTCGAAACGATCGATTCAAAGAGCTTCAAATCCTCTTCGAAACAGAAACCGTGGTTTTGATACTTGGCCTTGACTGCATCAGGAATCTCTTTCAATGTGGGGGTGATGCCGTACCACTGCCAACCACCCTTGGGAGGAGTCGGGGTAATTCCATAGGCTTGCAGGAGTCGCAAGGCTGGCTGAATACACTCCACCGAACAACCGCTGCGGAGGCCGGTCCTGAGGGTGATCTCTTCCGGACTGTGCGCGCCTTTAATGATCGCAGCAGCCACCTCCTCGGCCCTGGTTGCCGAGCAGTAGCAGAGAATCTGGCTGGGATGGAATCCGGCGCGTATGCAGAGAGCATCCACTTGCTCCCGGGGCAGATCGTCCACTGTGACGGTGATTACATGGGATTGCGCCAGCTTTTGGAGCGTTATAGCCCGCGACTCGCAGCGCTGCTCACAGTTACCGCAGGCTACGCAACGTTCAGAATCGACGACCGGCTTTTTGTCGACCATCGTAATCGCCAACGTGGGACATACTTTGGAACAGATTCGACAGCCGCCGCATACGTTCGGATCAACCGTGGCAAGAAATGCTACCAGCTTCATCGCCTTCACCAGCTTTCGAACCACGCAAGGGCGCATTCGCAGGCAGTGCCAGAAACAGGCAGCCATAAGGCCATTGTGGTTCTACATTGTAGAACTGCGTTCTTAAATACGTGTCGATATTAGTACAGGCGAAGAATATGTCAAGAAGAATCGCTTGTGACGCGAGGTTCCCGGACGGCTTGTCGAAATCGGTACACTCGAAGTAGGGCGGGTTGCTGCTCGCTCTCCCGTGGCTCCCTGGGCTTGGCGCGGGTTTGTAGACAGGTGGCCTATGCCGCGATGTTCGAACCAGTCATCTTTGACGGATCGACAATGCGCTCGAACTGCTCGGCGGTAACAAGGCCGAGTTTCAACGCGGCAGCCTTCAGTGTGAGGTCGTTTTCCAGCGCGTAATGCGCAATCTTTGACGCCTTGTCATATCCGATTACGGGCGCGAGCGCAGTTACCAGCATGAGGGAACGGTCCACGTACTCCTTGATCTTCTTCAGATTCGGCTTGGTCCCTTCGACGAGGAACTTGCGGAAGTTGGTGCAGCCGTCGGCCAGGATGGTGATGGAATTGGCGATATTGAAGATCATCAGAGGTTTGTAGACGTTCATCTCCAGGTATCCGCCTGCGCCGCCGAAGCCTACGGCCACGTCGTTGGCCATCACCTGCACGGCAATCATGGTGAGCGCCTCGGCCTGGGTGGGGTTCACTTTGCCCGGCATGATCGAGGAGCCCGGTTCGTTCTCGGGAATCTCCAGTTCTGCAAAACCCGCTCGCGGGCCGCAGGACATCAGGCGAATGTCATTGGCGATTTTGTAAAGGGACACGGCCAGGGTACGCAAGGTTCCGGAGAATTGAACGAGCGCATCGTGGGAGCCCTGCACGGTGAATTTGTTGTGCGCGGTGATGAATGGCAGCCCCGTCAGCGTAGCGATCTGGGCGGCAACCGCTTCGCCGAAGCCGGGCTCTGCGTTCATGCCTGTGCCCACGGCGGTGCCGCCGAGGGCGAGACGGTAGATACCATTCAGCGCACCTTCGATCCGCTCAAGATTGTCGGCGAGCATGCCTGCATAACCCGACCATTCCTGGCCGAGGGTGAGTGGGGTGGCGTCCTGCATGTGGGTGCGGCCAATCTTGATAATATCGCTCCACTCACGGGCTTTCGCGGCGATCGAATCATGCAGCGCCTTCACGGCGGGGATCAGATGCTGCTTTGCATTGACCGCGGCCGCTATGTTCATTGCTGATGGAAATGAATCGTTGGACGACTGGGACATATTGACATGGTCATTGGGATGGACCGGCGTCTTGCTTCCGAGTGGAGTGCCTGCGAGCTGAGAGCAGCGGTTGGAGATCACCTCATTTACGTTCATATTGAACTGCGTTCCGCTGCCTGTCATCCATACGTGCAACGGGAACATATCATGATGCAGTCCAGCAAGGATTTCATCGCACACCTGAACGATCAGCTTATGGCGCTGATCGTCGAGCTGACGGCCAGCGTGGTTGGCATTGGCAGAGGCTTTCTTCAGGATGGCGTAGGCGCTGATCATCTCGCGTGGAATTAGATCCTTGCCTATGCTGAAGTGTTCGAGCGAGCGCTGGGTCTGCGCACCCCAGAGTTTGTCGGCAGGGACATCCACCTCACCCAGACTGTCGGTTTCCTTTCGAATGTCCGGCAAGTTGATCCTCCTTTGGTTATTGAGTCACTGGCGCTGCGTGCTGAGAGAACACGACGATGGGTCTTTCTTTGTGCAGGGCCGCCATCGTCTATTGGTCAAGGTTCAGGTTTATAGATGAGAGCCTTGCGAACGGAGTTAGCCGTGGAGGATTTACAGGCAAACAGCCACTCTGAAGTCTATGGGGCTGCCTCCCCCCTGTTTTTGGAATAAACTCCTGACAGGTGTATCCACATGAGATCGGGCGGAGAGATTTCGGCTGAGCGATACTCCATTATATTTTCCTCAATGACCGAAGGCGTAGTGATCCACGATGCCAACGGAAAAATCACGGAGTGCAATGAGAGTGCCGAGCGAATACTTGGGCTGTCCCGTACACAGATTCTTGGCCGAACTTCGATCGATTCACGCTGGCGAGCGATCCACGAAGACGGTTCTCCGTTCCTTGGTGAGACACACCCCGCCATGGTAACCCTGCAAACGGGAAAGCCAATTTCAAGTGTGATTATGGGGGTGTGCAAACCGGACGGAAGGCTGACCTGGATTGCAATCAACGCGGCTCCGCTCATCGAGAGCAAGTATGAACCTTCGGGTGTTGTGGCGACGTTTTCCGACATCACCGAATACAGGAAAAGTAGAATTGCACTTCACGACGCGGAAGCAAATCTTTCCGCGCTGATCGAGAGCACGGACGACCTTATCTGGTCGGTTGATCTGCGCCACGGATTGCTGACCTTCAATCAGGCATTGCAGGATCACATCAAGAATAGCTTTGGGGTTGAGGTAGCACAGGGGATGCGACTTGAGGACGTATTGCCACGGGAAAGAGCCGCATTGTGGCCAGGCCTTTATGCGCGCGCGCTTGCCGAAGGGCCATTCCGGACGGAGTATCCGCTGCAGGATGGCCGTACCCTGGAGATGACTCTCAATCGCATTGTCCGGAATGGAGTCACTGCGGGCGTTTCCGTGTTCGGCAAGGATGTAACGGAACGGAAGACAGCGGAGCGGGCGCTGCTGGAGGCAGAGGGAAGATACCGGGAGATATTCGACGGCGCGATTGAAGGCATCTATCGAACGTCGGCGGAAGGTAAGGCTCTACTTGGGAATCCAGCGCTGGCAAGGATGCTGGGTTACGCTTCTGCGGAAGAGTATCTATCGACGACCGCCGACGCAGGTTCGCAGGTGTGGGTAAACCCGAATGACCGTGTGGAGTTCCTTGAACTGCTCGGAGAGAAGGGAGTGGTTCGGGGGTATGAATGCAGCCTGAAAAGAAAAGATGGGGCGACGATCTGGGTTTCGCTGAACAGCCGCTTGGTCAAGGGAGCCGACGGTCGAGAAGTTTATAACCAAGGTTTCATTGAAGACATCACAGAGCGGAAGAAGGCGCAGACAGAACGAACGAAGCTGGAAGCGGAGTTCATACAGGCGCAGAAACTGGAGGCTGTTGGGCGGCTTGCAGGTGGAATCGCGCACGACTTCAACAACCTGCTGATGGTAATCATGGCAAAGACCGAAGTGCTGGCGCTTGATCTGGAAGGCGCTGCGCTGGAACAGACGGAAGAGATACTGAAAGCCTCGCGACGGGCTGCCGAACTGACGGGACAACTGCTGGCCTTCAGCCGGAAGAATACGGTTCAACCGACGGTAATTTCTCTCAACCAGTTGGTGAGCGGCGTGTCGGATATGGTGCAGCGTCTTGTGGGTGAGGACGTCGACGTTCGGGTTGTGCTGTGCGAGAAGCCGTGGCGCGTGAAGATCGACCGGTCGCAGTTCGAGCAGGTAATCATGAATCTGCTGGTGAACGCCCGGGATGCCATGCCGGAAGGCGGAATGCTGACGTTGGAAACCTGGAACACGGAGATCGGAGAGGATTACATCCCAAGTCATCCGCTGGTTCCAATCGGTAAGTACGCAATGCTGGCGGTGACCGACACGGGTACAGGCATGACGGCCGATACAAAGGCGCGATTGTTCGAGCCATTCTTTACAACGAAGGAGCCGGGAAAAGGCACGGGGCTCGGACTGTCCATGGTGTACGGCATCGTAAAGCAGAGCGGCGGATTCATCTGGGTGTACAGCGAACTGGGAAGAGGCACGTGTTTCAAGATCTACCTGCCGGTGGTGGATGGGGACACGGATGCGATACCCGCAGCGAGAGCAGCCAAGGTCTGCACGGTGAAGAAGAAAGCGACGATTCTGCTGGTGGAGGACGAAGACCTCTTGCGGGAGGTTATTTCAGAGTTTCTGATTTCAGGCGGCCACAAGGTCATTGCCACGGGCAATCTTGAGGAGGCATGCCGGTTGGCGATGGAACAACGATTGGATATCGACCTGCTGCTGAGCGACGTGGTGCTGAAGGGCGGCAACTCAAAGCAACTTGTTCAGCGCCTGACAGAACAGGGCTGTACGTTCCGGGTGGTATATATGTCCGGCTATACGCCGAATGCGATTGTGCATCACGGTGTACTGGACCCCGGAACGCTATTCCTTCAGAAACCGTTCAGCCAAGCCACGCTGCTGGACAAGATTGAGGAAGCTCTCTCGCTGGCAGATTAGACCGTGTCTAATCCTGGGACGACGCCTGGACACGTTGGGATGCTGCCAGAGAAGTTGAACCTTTCCAGAGGGCGGGCTCAGTCTCAAGCTTTTCTTTGATTGCGCGGAGCTTTACCCACAGATCTTCGCCCGGAAGACAACTACTCACCTGCTGGCGCAACATGATTGAGGCTTGATCGTTCTCGATATCCCAGAACTCAACCTTACCCTCCAAACGATTGAGTGCGATGGCTGCCTGCTGATCGTTGGTATCCGAGAGCAAGACAAGAAACTGATCGGTAGCGTAGCGCACAATGGAATCAGAGCCGCGGAAGTTGGATCGCAGAATCGATGCAGCGGAGCGAATGGACTCTTCGCTGGCAGATTGCTGTCCATCAGAACGCACTTCAAACAGGCACAGGGTTGTCATGCTGCCATTGCGGTTCGAGAACTGTGACTCCTCACGGAAGAGATGATCGAGATAGCTGCGTTGAAATGTGTGGGTTTCAGGGTCGATGAAAGAATATTCTTCGAGTCTTTCGATGTAGGCGATGGAATCCATAAGAGCCTTCGAAACATCGCGCAGGGACGTGCGGTGGGACTTCTGGCGCATTTCGAGAATCACTACCAGGGCAAGGACTGCAATCAGAAGCTGGGGCAGGAAGCTGACTTCAAGGCGGAGGGTTCCAGACAGTCGCGGCATCAGGAAAGAGACCACGGCCTGCGCCGCGACAACGAGTAGAAGGATGCGTGTTCCCCAACGCTCCTGAGCGTTCTGACTGGTGACCCATAACTCGGGGGCCGCGACCTGGGAATGGGGCGACTTCTTTTGCGTGCTAGTCAATGCGGGTGTTTCCGGCTGCAATCCTTGCATTTCTCGCGACTGACTCTGCATGGCAATTCTCCATTGATGATTCTGCTACGAAACGCACCAGCGAGTGACCATGCCTGGCGCTAATTCGGGCCGGTGCGAAAACACGCGGCAAGTTCTATCTCGCGTTCAGGCCCAGCCCTTCAAAGCGGCTGAGGGACAACAGTTCGTCGGCGAGCCGTGCGGTGCGCTCGCCAGCATGCTGGATGGACCTTGCCTCGCCGGCGAGCCGATGGTCATCCGCCAGTTCTTCGGCGAGCATGGCAGAGTATCCGTTGATGACCAGTAGCATGTTGTTCAGGTCATGGGCAATTCTTGCTGCGAGGCGGCAGACGGATTCCATCTTCTGTGCGTGTTGAAACTGGAGGTCAGATTCTTCGGCTTGCTGGGATTGATCGATTGCGGGGATCTCCTGCAGGAACAGGATTGCGCCGCCGATCCTGCTTCTGGATTTTCTCCAGGGATGGAGATGCCAGTTCATGCGGCGCCGTTCGCCATTCGTGCCGGGCGTCCAGTCATGCTCAAATCTGTGCGATTCGCCGAGGCAACGCTTCTGGGCCAACTCCCAATCTGCGGGAAGCGAGGAGAAGAGCTCCTCATGAGTTTTTCCGAGGAGGCCGGATTTGTCGGCTCGCAATAGTGCGCTGTATTCGTCGCTTGCAGCAAGATGGCGAAAATCCTCATCGAGCATGGTCATGGCGAATGGGGCGTTCTGCACGATGATCTCCAACGAGTTCTGTAACCCGACTGGAATAACTCCGACTCCTTCAGGACGCAGCATCGCCAAAACTGCACGGGACTGCGGATCGAAACCGGCGGACCTATCCATTTGACGGCTTCCTGTGTTCAAGTCGACTCCTCGCATCGCGCTGTTTGCTGATTTCACCCGGCAACGCCGTGAGGCGCGATTACCAGCATCTTTCTCCATCAGGAGCTTGTAATGATTTCCATGAGATCACCGAGACGCAACAGCGAGATCGGCTTCTCGATCACCTGAGTTGCTCCGTCATCCGGTGCAGAGGTGTTGTGTGAATGATTCTCTTCCAATCGTATGATCCGGGGCTTGTGTGCCAGGCTCTCGATACATTGGGTTAGATTGTGCCCCGGTCCGCCAAAGTCTTCCCACTCGGTTCCGGTGATGACGATTGAATATTGATAGTTTCTGAGAAGTGCCACGGCTTCGTCGGACTCGCCTGCCCTGTGTACTTCGTAGCCGAGATTCGAGAGATAGTCGCCAACCAATGTCAGGAGCTGACGATTCTCGTCAATTAGAAGTAGTCTCTGCGCCATGACCACCTAATATGCACGTTTCCTGCCAAGCTGAAGCACGGCGCTAACTAGCAGCAGTGATTAGACAATGGAGCGGAGAGGTATTGAGTTGGCGGAACTTGGAGGCGGTGATTCTGTCCCGACTCTGGATTCGATATGTCCAAGATCGAGATGAGGGCAAAAAGAAAAGAGCGACACAGAGAGGTGACATCCCTGCGCTGTGCCGAGGGATGTAGGTTGCTAGTTCTCGATACCGTAATGCTTCAGCTTGACATAGAGCGAGCTGCGTGGAATTCCGAGCTTTGCGGCAGCCCGCTCGACCTTGCCATTCTCCCGGTGCAGCACGGAGCTGATGTGTTGCCGCTCGATTTGCTGGAGGGTGAGGTCGATATCGGTGTCGGCGGTGCTGGCAGACGGTTTCGCCGGCGCCTTAAGGAGTTGAAAGTGCAGATCCTCGGTTCGGATCACACCGTCTTTTGAGAGCAGCGCGGCACGCTCCAAGACATTGCGCAACTCACGGATGTTTCCGGGCCAGGAATAGCCTTGTAGCGCGGCGATGGCGTCGGTTCCGAATTCCAGACGTCTGCGATTTAAATCATTGCGCAAGCGCTCCAGAAACCATTCGGCGATGAGAGGGATATCGCCGGCCCGGTCACGAAGAGCGGGAATGACGAGCGGGATGGTGCTGACGCGGAAGAAGAGATCGGTGCGAAACTTCTTTTCCGCCACCAGCGTGCTCATGTCCTGATGAGTGGCGGCGATGAGGTGTACATCCACGTTAAGGTCACGAACGCCGCCGACTCTGCGGAAGCGCTTCTCGTCGAGTACCTTCAGGAGTTTCGGCTGAATGGAAATATCCATGTCGCCAATTTCGTCGAGAAACAAGGTCCCCTTGTGGGCAAGTTCGAGCAGGCCGGTCTTTTGTGTGATGGCACCGGTGAATGCCCCCTTCTCATGGCCGAACAAGTCGCTTTCCAGCAGGTCACGATTTAATCCAGCGCAGTTCAAATCGACGAATGCCTCATTGCTGCGCGAACCCTGTTTGGTCAACCATTCGGCCAGAACGCCTTTTCCGGTGCCAGTTTCTCCTTGAATGAGGATTGGAAGTGAGGTTCCAAGGATGCTTCTTGCCGATGATTCCAATCGGCGAATGCTGGCCGACTCTCCGAGAAATGGATCGCGCTTGTAGCGCACGACGCGTTTCTTCTCAGCCATTTCCCGACGGACAAAGCGCCTGTTTTCGAAAACCTTTCCCAAGAGTTGCAGGAGGACGGAGAGCTCGCAAGGCTTTGCAACAAACTGCTCGGCACCTTCCTTCATCGCACGCACAGCCAGATCGATGGTTGCGGCACCTGTCATGATGAGGACCGGAATTCCGGGGTCAACGGCGTGAACTTCGCGCATGAGCCTGAGCCCGTCGGTATCGGGAAGAAAGTAGTCCATCAAAACGGCATCAGGCTGGTTTTGCTGGATCGCTTCCACGCATTCCTTGCCTGTCTTTGCAATGACAACGGAAATGCCCTTGATCTCAAGGTAAGAGCGCACGGCTCCGAGAAAAGCCAGATCATCGTCTACGACCACGACCATGTAATTCATTACCGCACTCACCGGACACCTCAATTCAGCTACATAGGTTGCAATTACAAGTCCACAATCTAGAAATATCTCATTTCTGGATGCGAGGCAGCAGCTTCTTACATTAGATTCAACGAAATATCGTCTCAGATCGTTTCTGAAAGTCTTCTGCTGGTGAGCCTAGAGTCCCTTTGCGACGTTCGGATTCTGGACGGAAAGTGTCTGAAATCTGGACAGAAGGGCATCCGACAGTCTCACCAGCGGGAGCCTGTGGATAGCCTGACTCTCACGCAAATCCAACTCTGATAACACGTTACGACACCATTGTGGAACAAATCCAGCTTTGGAACTACCCGTGCATTTAACGATAAGCGAAACCTGCGGAATGGCTCTTGATGTCGCCACCGTTCGTTCAGAGATTCAAGAGGAGCTACCTGATGAAGCGAATCTACGGTTTCGTGGGGTTGATCGTAATCCTGATAGCCATCCGAGTTCCGGCGCACGCCGACACGGTAATCAACTTTGCAAGTTCAGGGGGAAACGGGATCACTTTCACCCAGACCGCCGGAGGCCAGAACATCACCTTCTCAAACCTGTACGTCGATAGCGGCTACATTGGTGACGGATCGAGTGACCTAAGCGGGGATTCGTCCATCAACTCCGCGGTGGTGATCTCACCGGGTGCTGGCGGGCATTTTTATCTCAACAGCGTGAGTTCTGACGGCCTGACCGGATACTTTGCCTCGAACGCGGCGGCGACGCTGACGATTGGCAATGCAAGTTCCGGGATTCTGAAAGGCTCGCTGAAGATGATCGAGATTGACACGAACACGAGCCCGACCCATCCGAAGGGTCACGGGAGTTTCTCGCTCACGCTGGTGCTGAGCAACATGACATTCAGTTCATGCTCCACGGTGGGCTGCACTAACAGCGCACTGTTGCAGAACTTTGCCGCACTCGGCAACGGAAGCAACGCGAGCAATACGCTTACGTTCTCGTTCTCGTCCTCGACGGCGTCGAATGCAGGTTCGCTGTTATCTCTTACGGGAACGCATGGGACGACGGTTGAGGGAACACTGGACTCGGTGCTTGACACGGTGACTCCAGAGCCTGCGTCGCTTGCACTATTCGGTTCGTGCCTGTTGATGGCCGGGACGAAGCTTTACCGCCGCGCAGCAAGATCGTAAGGGGACCTGCTCGTGAACGGATGTTCGTGGAGATGGTACTGATTCCACGAAGGAGTAATTGTGTTGAATGCGCTCACGATCGACGTCGAAGACTACTTCCAGACAGAAGCGATGGCGAGCGTGGCCCGTCGCGAAGACTGGGAGAGCCACAACTCCAGGGTTGAGCACAATACATGGCGGTTGTTGGAGCTTCTGGATCGTCATCAGGTTCAGGCGACCATGTTCTTTCTCGGCTGGGTGGCGGATCGCTATCCTCAACTGGTGAGGGACGTGGCGGAGAGCGGGCACGAGGTTGCCTGCCACAGTTACTGGCATCGTCCGGTGTTCCGCCTCACGGCGGAAGAGTTTCGCGAAGACACGCGGCGCGCCAAGGATGTGATCGAAAGTTGCATTGGGCGGAGCGTCATCGGGTATCGGGCTCCGTGCTTTTCGATTCTTGGCGGGATGGACTGGGCGAGGGAAATACTGGCGGAAGAGGGATTTGTTTACAGCTCGAGCAGCCATCCGATCCGCCACAAACTCTGCGACGATCCCCACGCTTCACGGCTTCCATACCAGACTGGCTCCGGCCTATGGGAGCTTCCGATCACAACCTGGCGAATTCTGGGCAGAAATCTACCGGTGGGAGGCGGAGCGTATCTTCGCATCCTGCCGTTCCAGTATGTGAGTGGGGGGCTGCAACAGGTGGCGCGATCAGGCGAGACGATGATGGTGTATCTGCATCCGTGGGAGATTGACCCTGACCAGCCGAACATGAAGGCGGGCTTGAAATCAAGGCTGAGGCAGTATATCGGCTTGCGAGGCATGGAAGGCAGGCTGGAGAAATTGATTGAGAGGCATTCGTTCAGCACGATTGCGAAGGCATACAAAAAACACATAGCCGGCACGGCCAATAGCCTGGAACGCGCGCAGTATGCGGCCGGGGGATGCGCGTGAGTCCGGTGAGAAAAAGATCGGGGTTCTTCAGCCGTAAGCGGATTCCGCTGCTGGTTACATGCATTGTGGTCATGCCTCTTCTGGGCGCAGCCGCGGGCCTAATGTTCCTGACCTGGAGTGGGTATCACTCGATGTACGTTCAGCCATGGGTCTACGGGGCACCGCCGGCGCAGATCTTCCGGGCGGCACGCAAGATCTATCCGTTTTCGATTATTCCGGGCGGAGTGTACGACGGGAAGGAGCTGGAGAAGAGCATGCAACTCGACCCATCGCTGGCCGAGCACTACCGGGATGTTCGGACGGAGAACCTGGTTGCGGTTCGGACGCAGGCTCCCATGCATGCTTACGTGTCGTTCCGCCAGAACGGGCAAATCTGCTGGACGAGCAAGGAAGTAACGATTCCGAAGGGCGAGCTTGTATTGACCGATGGGCAGCAGATGATCCGAAGCCGTTGCGGAAACCGCATCCTGCAATGGAAGGCGCCGCGAAACGCCGTTCATTCCGATTCGATGACCGAACAGACGCAAGATCTGGCTATGGACGCACCGATGCCATCCCTTGCGAAGTTGCCACCCTATCTCCAGCCGGTACTGCCTCCTGGGGGTGCGGTGGGAGAGGTATGGAAAGCGTCAGGCGTTCAACCTTCTCCAGTGCCGGAGCCGGGAGTGCTGATGCTGTTCGGCAGTGGCGTTCTTTTCATCGCCATGGCAGCGTTACCTCGGGGATGAGAGCAGAACGAGTTACAGAGCAGTCAAGAACGGTGGGAGAAAACGGAATGACAGTTGTACGAACAATCGCTCTCCTGATTGTATCCATGGCTATCACGACAAGCGCCATGGCTCAGAATGCAGGCACACCCGCGCCAGCAGAAAAGGTGGCCGAGGTCAAGACAGTCGCTCCGCCGCCCGCGCCGTCTGATTCTCAATATGTGATCGGCAAAGAAGACATATTGTCTGTGCAGGTGTGGCGTGAACCTGAACTTTCGCGCCTGGTTGCGGTTCGTCCGGATGGAGACATCTCGCTTCCGCTGGTGGGCGAAGTGGCCGCCGCAGGAAAAACTCCGTTGGAGTTGCAGAAGAAGCTAACTGAACTGCTGGTTACCTACATGAAGGAGCCTGAGGTTTCCGTCATGGTGCAAGACACACGCAGCCAGCGATTCAGCATCATCGGGCAGGTGATGCGTCCGGGCGCCTATCCACTCAGCAATCCGATGACGGTGCTTGACGCGTTGGCGCTAGCCGGTGGATTCCGAGACTTTGCCAAGACCGAAAAGATGTTCATTCTGCGAATCAATGCCGATGGAAGCCGCCAGAAGATTGCGGTGGGCTACAAGAAACTTGTCAGCGTCAAAGGCACAACCCAAAACGTGGAACTCCAGGTTCGCGACACGCTCGTGGTGCCATAGGTGTCAACAATGATCCGGAAGGTAGCGATTGTCGCGACGTTAATACTGTTGGCGGGAACGCTTGCGTTGGCGCAGGACGACAACCAATTTCCAGTCCCCCCGGTGCAGCCAGCGGAGCAGATGGAGACCGCGCCATCGGCTCCGCATATTACGAGCTATGGTTTTGAAGTCCCTCCGGGCTGGAACGTTGCGATGGCAGCCGATGCGATTGGCATCTACGACAGCAATCCTGCATTTCAGTTGCAATCTGAGAGCGATGGGGCGCAGCGCTATAGCGGCAATGTTTCACTGAGCTACCTTGCGCAGCACACCATTTATCAGGCGACTTACCTCCCATCATTTACGTACTACCACCATTTTTCAACGCTGAACGCCGCGGACCAGAACCTGAGCCAGAATTTGTGGCACCAAGTGAACGGCAGGACAAATTGGACGTTGACCATGGATGCGCAGAAGTTTCCATCGTGGGGTGGGTCTTCTTTTTCCAGCAGCGTGTTTGGCTCACTGCTGATGCAGCTCTCAGGGCTGACCGCACTGAACTTAGTCTCAAAGGTTTCAGAGGCGAGCACGGGCTTCATGCTAGAACACAAGCCGAGCCTCCGCTCGCATCTGCAATTGGATGTTTCAGGCGGAGTGACGAAATACGTTCACAGTGATTCGAATCAGTTGCTCAGCCTGCTGACATCCGCGGACTCGAGCACGTGGTACGGGCAGGCCGGTGTTATCTACGGCTATGAATTGAGCACACATCGAACGATCGGGTTCGGTGCCTCAGCCTCTTATTTCCTCTTCACGGCGCAGGACTATCACGTGATGGAAGAATCAGTTGTCCTTCGTTACGAGGAACTGCTGAGCAAAAACTGGACGTACTCGGTTTCCGTCGGTCCGCAGTTTCGCGAGCAGCAATCGGCTGCGGCGATCCAGCCAGGGTTGAGCCTTGATGCCCAAGTTGTGCGTAAAACACTGAAATCATCCTTCCGCGCAAGTGCCGTCAGTTCGTATCAGATGGGGCAGGCGCAAGGCAATCTTACGAGTTGGACAGCGTCAACCGCATTCGAACACTCGATTGGAAAACGCGCCTTCGCCGGTGTCTTCGGCACCTATCAGCGTTCGGAGTTGCTTGCCTCTGGGCCCTTGGGAACAGGCGCTACACAGACGGTTGCGCCGGCAGCAGAAGGCGGGTTTCGCATTCTTCGCCACCTTGTGTGGTTTGCGAACTATGGATACGGCTTGCAGCAGGGCGTGCTAACGCAGCAGAAGAATATTGGACGTCAGCAATTTTTGACCGGGATCTCTTGCAATGTTGACAGAGTGCTTCCGCGTTGAGGAGCCGTAAACGATGAAAAGAGCAGCTTCGAGCGTTCAGGATTACGTGGATATTGCACGGCGTCGCATCTGGTGGCTGGTGCTGCCGATTGCGCTGGTGACAATCACCGCATTCTTCGGGAGCTTGCGGCTTCCACGTACGTATGTGTCAGAGGCGACGATCATGATCGAGCCTCAGAAAGTGCCCTCGAACTACGTGCAGCCGACCATCTCAGAGGACGTTGGGGACCGTTTGCAGGCAATCCGGCAAGAGATATTGAGCCGCTCGCGGCTGCGCAAGATCATCACCGAGTTCAATCTCTACAACTCTTTCAACGGTTCAATGGCGGGAGATGAAGTGATTGAAATGATGCGCCGCGATATTTCGGTTGAAGTGGTAACAAATCAACTCAATACTGATCGCTCGAAGTCCGTGGCGGCATTCAAGATTGGCTATTCCGGCCGGAATCCAGTGCTGGTGCAGAAGGTGACGCGCAACCTTGCGTCACTGTTCATCGAAGAAAATCTGAAGGATCGCGAACAGGAATCGGAGGGGACGACGGACTTTCTGGACGACCAGTTAGAAAAGCTCAGGACGTCACTGCAAGACCAGGAAAAGCGCATTCAAACATTCAAGACGGCGCATGCCGGAGAGTTGCCGGAGCAGCAGGTTCCGACTCTGCAGATGCTTGGCCAGATGCAAAGCGTATTGCAGGCAAACTCAGACGCGATTACGCGCGCGCAGCAGCAGCGTAGCTACATGGCATCCGTGCTGGAAAGCATGAATATGATCAACACGCCGCAGAGCATGAAGTCGGCGTTGCAGTTGGAGTACGACAACAAGACTTCAGAACTGCTAGCCGCCGAACAGAAATATAACCCCACGCATCCTGATATTCGCAGGCTGAAGGCAGAGATCGCGGCAGTCAAAGAGAAGATGGATTCTGAAAAGGGCAAGAACTGGGGCGACGGCCGTTCGCAGGCTACGCCCGACCAGATACAGGTGGAACTCGATGGGCTCGACAAAGAGATTGTGAAGCGCAGTGCGCGTCAGTCGCAACTGGAGGCGAATATCCAGAAGCTACAGACGCAGATGGGCGCGCTGCCGCGCGTAGAGCAACAGCTTGCTGAACTTTCCCGCGACTACGATACGTCACGCACCAGCTACCAGGCACTGCTGGCAAAGCGCAACAACTCCTCGGTTGCAGCGGAGATGGAACGTCGAGCGCAAGGCGAGCAGTTCCGCATTCTTGATCCCGCGAGCTATCCGGATAAACCTTCCAAACCGAATCTGCTGCAACTGGACATATTGGGACTTCTAGTTGGAGTCTTCACCGGATGCGGATTGGCGATGCTGGTGGAGATGAGCGACAACACATTACACAGCGAACGAGATTTCACGCAGGTAATTCCAGTGCCGGTGCTGGCCAACCTTCCATTCCTTTTGGACCCACACGAAAAACGCCGCTCTTCGATAAGACGCTGGATGATTGCGGCCGGCACCTGTGTTTCATTCCTCGGGGTAATGCTTTTGGCTTATTTCCAGCGTTCGGCAATTGCTACAGGATTTGGATGGCGTTTCTAAATGTACTTTACTCATTTTGGGTTAAAGAAAAATCCGTTTCTGTTGAGCACCTCGACTGGCTGTATCTATTACAGCGATTCGCACTGTGAAGCCATTGCGCAGTTACTCTACGCGGTGCGCGAGTGCAAGGGGATTGTGCTGCTGACGGGCGCGGCCGGAACCGGCAAGACTACGCTGCTGCATACCGTCCTGAACCTGGTGCGCCCGACCGGCGCGGTAGCCAGCACGATTCTAAATCCGATGATGGAGACAGCACAGGAACTACTTTCCAGCGTGCTCGCCGGATTCAAGGTAGATGTGGGGCGGCGTACGGCGACGGAGTTGGCAGGCGTGCTCTTCGGATTCCTTGTGGACCAAGCACGGCAAGGACGGCGCGCAATCCTGGTGGTGGACGAGGCGCAACAACTCAGCAGCCGCACGCTGGAGAACCTGAGGCTGATCTCAAATGTTGAGAACGACGGGGAGCGGATGATTCAGTTGGTTCTCTCGGCTCAACCGGAAATTCGCAAGGTGATCGCGAGCAGCAATCATACGGCACTACGGCAGCGTATTGTGGCGCGCTGTTCACTTGAAGCACTTAAACCCTCCGAGGTCTGGAACTATCTTGCACTGCGCATTGCGTGGGCGGGTGGCGATGGCCGCATGATCTTCCATCCGGAAGCGGTGGAGAGGATGGCGGTTGCGTCGTCATGCACGCCGCGTCTGATCAACGTTCTAGCGGATAACTGCCTGATTGCAGCTTATGCGAGGGGATCGAGTAGCGTGGATGCGGAGCTTGTGGACCGCGTGGCCAATGACTTCGAATTGACGGAGGACGCAGTCCCGGCTGGCAATCCCGTTCGGATGCCGGCTGATCGCACGGCGGAGTCGTGGAAAAGACTGGTCGATGAGTATGCCTGCTACGGAGTTCCGGAGTCGTTACAAAACTTTGCAAACTCTTTGAGCTTTGGTCAACAGGCGGAGTAAGTGCAGGTGGAGATTCCACCACCCCGGAGATAAAGCAACATGGATTATTTGTACAAAGCGCTGAAGAGGGAAGTCGGAGTGGTTGAAGCAGAGGCACCGCTGCTCGCTGCAGTGGAGAAACCGCGCGTGCAACCGGTGGCGCCGATTCTTTGCGAGAGAGCGCTTGCGCCGATTGCCGCCGGGTGCGGCAAGCCGGTTGCGTTTCCAGTGAACTTAGAACGCCTCTTTGCGCTACGAACGGAGAATATGGCGAAGGAACGCGTGGAGGTTCTGGAGCAGTACCGGGTTTTGCGCTCACGCGTGCTGGAGATCATGCGAATGCAGAAGATGCGCACGCTGATGGTCACGAGCGCGGTAAGCGGAGAATCCAAGACCACGACGTCGATCAATCTCGCGCTGGCTCTGAGCCAGGTGCAGGGAATCAAGGTTTTGCTTGTGGACACGGACCTGCGAAAGGCTGGAATCGCCGAGGTGCTCGGCGTGCCTTACGAGACAGGTTTGCAGGATTACCTGCGATCTCCCGTACCGCTCTCGGACCTGATACTGCAATTCACAGACAGTCTTTCTTTCATTCCATCCGGAGGCATCGATCAGAGCTCGTCTGAACTGCTTCACTCGGATGCGATGCATGCGCTGGTTAAACAAGTGCAAAGCTACTTTGACTTCATCATCTTTGATGCTCCACCGCTGTTTCCAATCGCCGATGCGCGCGTGACCGCCAATCTTGTAGACGCCATACTTTTTTGCGTTCACACCGGAAGAACACCAGAGTCGATTGTTTCCGAGGCGGTTGCGCTGGTGCGCTCAAAGTTGATAGGGACGGTCCGGGTGGGAAGAGAAGTGCGCACAGGCAATATGTACTACTACTCACATGGATCAAAGGAATAGCAGATGTTCAGCGTGCTGAATCGATATGTTCCAGGCCGTGTTTTTGTTCTGGTGGTGGCGGAGAACACCCTGATCGCAACCGGACTGCTGACGGCTGGAGCGTTTGTGACCCACGCTGAGAGCAGCAGTTTCTTTCTTCGCGGCTGGCTCATTGCGGGGGTATGCCAGCTAACGTTCTACTACTTCAGTCTTTACGATCTGCGCGCCATCGAATCGAAGCAAGTATTGCTGGGAAGGCTGCTGAGTGCTATTGGCGTCGCGTGCCTTGCGCTTGCCGTGCTTAATATGGTTTTCCCATTTATCCGGATGGGAATTGGAGTGGTTGAGCTGACCTTTATCTGCATGGTCCTCATCATTCTTTTCTGCCGTCTTTCGCTGGAGTGGGTGAACCGTTGGGTCACCGCAGGAGAAAGAGTCCTGGTGGTAGGCAACGGAAACATGTCGATATCACTGACCCGACAGATTCGACAGCGCTCCGACCTCTCGATTCTGCTGTTGGGTGTTGTGACAGAGCCGGAGTTTCAGGACTCGATTCCTAACATTGCGCAACTGGGGCCGCTGGACGATCTAGAACGCATTATCAAGGAGCAGCGCCCGCAACGCATTGTGATTGCGCTGCGCGAACGAAGGAAGCGTCTTCCCGTGGAAGTGCTGCTGCGCGCCCGTTCGGCGGGCATTCGCGTTGAGGAAGCTGCAACTCTGCATGAGAAGCTGACTGGCAGGATACCCGTTGAAACCATCTATCCAAGCACGCTGATTTACGCGGATGGGTTCATCAAGCATTCTGTAGTGCGCTCTGTAATTACGCGCTTTGCAAGCACCGTTGTGGCGCTGTCGGGTCTCGTTCTAAGTGCTCCGCTGATGCTGCTTACCGCGCTGGCTATTCGGCTGGAATCGCCTGGGCCGATCTTCTATAGCCAGGAGCGCGTAGGGAAAGATGGAAAGAGCTTTGACATACTCAAGTTCCGCTCCATGCGCACAGATGCCGAGCAGAATGTGAGCCCACAGTGGGCGAGCCGGAACGACCCGCGCATTACACGTGTCGGTTCCATTATGCGCAAGCTTCGTATTGACGAGCTGCCGCAGTTCATCAACATCCTCAAGGGCGAGATGAACTTTGTGGGGCCTCGCCCCGAACGTCCGTATTTTGTGCAACTGCTGGCGGGGAAAATCCCTTACTACGACCTTCGCCATTCTGTTGCTCCCGGTGTTACCGGCTGGGCGCAGGTCTCATACCCTTATGGCGCAGCCATCGAAGACTCGAAGAACAAGCTCGAATACGATCTATTCTATGTGAAGAACGGGTCCATCGCTTTTGACCTGGCCATCCTGTTTGAAACCGTGAAGACGGTGGTAATGGGAAAGGGACAATGAAGCGATGAACTTACGACTGAGAGCGATAGCTCACTACCTGGTGGCAGCGGCGCTTTATTACTCCGGAGCGCTGGCGCTGCGCCGCAGGTATCGTCGTTTGACGCATCGCCGGGAGATTTCCGTTCTGGGATTGCATCGCGTACTCACCGCGCAACAGGCCGAGTCCACGTGCTCGGAGCAGGCGTTGGTTATTACGCAGCCTACCTTCCACAAGCTTCTGCAAGAACTGACGCAGCAGTTTCATGTTCTCAGCCTCTCCGATTTTCAGTGTGGAAACATTCCCGATGGTTCGAAGCCAAGTTGCATGCTGACTTTTGACGACGGGTGGATGGACACATACGAGAACGCATATCCCGCGCTGCGCGACGCCAGAATGCCAGCCACCGTTTTTGTTCCAACAGGGTTGATTGGCAGCGATAGTTTCTTCTGGACGGAGCGACTGAGTTGTCTCTGGCGAAGCTGCGGCGAGGATCAAGCATTCTCCAGCGCGATTGGACAGGAGCTCGGTCTTGGCTCCGTAGAGGGATTGCAGCAATCGATTGCGGCTTTCAAGCAGGTGCCTGCAACCCGGCGCGAGTTCGTTCTGCGCGCACTGGAGGCGCAGTTTGCAAACGGCACTCAGCCGGGCAAGCATGACAAGTTCATGAGTTGGGAGCAACTGCTGGCGATGGCGCCCGTGTTTGAGGCGGCCAGCCATACGGTTAGCCATATCTTGCTCGATATTGAAGAACCGTTAGTTGTGGAGAGTGAGTTGCGGGAGAGCCTCGAGACTCTGCAGGAAAATACAGGTACAGCGGTGCAGTCCCTCGCTTATCCCAGCGGCAGTTTCAACCAGCGCGTTTGTACGTGGGCAGCGGATGCCGGATACCGGTGGGCATTTACAACTCGTTCGGGCGCGTTCTGTGTAGGAGACGATCCGCTGACGGTGCCGCGTTCGTTATTGCAGGAAGGCAATATCACGAATCCATGGGGTGGATTTTCACCCGCAATGTTTCACCTGCGGCTGACGGGCTGGCTGTGAGATGGCCATGAAAATATTCATCACGGATGGCAACCTGCGCTCAACTCTTGCGGCTGTGCGTTCGCTTGGACGTCAAGGAGTTTTTGTGGGCACCGGAAATGACGCAGCGGGCATGATCGCAGGAGCGTCACGGTACTGCAGGGAAAGATTGATTTATCCGTCGCCCCTACTGGAGCCTGAAGGTTTCCAATCGTTCTTGTGTGAGCACCTTACTCCGCGGGGATATACGCACTTGCTGGCGATGTCAGATGTCACGGTGCAATTAGTCGCTCCGCTCAAAGGCCGCCTGACACCAGGCATTACGGCGATGGTGGAATCCGAGGAAACGCTGTTGTGGGTACAGGACAAGGCAGCGATGCTCAGTCTTGCGGCACAAGTCGATATCAGAGTACCACGCTACACACGTGAATCCGATCAGGAGTCGCTGCTGCAATTCGCAGCCGAGGCAGGGTTTCCGGTGGTTATCAAGCCATGCCGCTCGAGGCAATTTCTAGAGGGCGCATGGCGGGAGGGAAGCGTTGCGTACGCTCATACTCCCGAAGAACTGATTGCGAAGTACCAGGCAGCCAGCCGCGCGATTCCCAGTCCGCTGGTGCAAGAAAAGATTGCGGGTGAGGGTCGCGGAGTGTTTCTGCTGATGTGGCAGGGAGAGGTGAAGGCCGCATTCTGCCATCGCAGATTGCGTGAGAAGCCACCTTGGGGAGGGCTTAGCGTGCTAAGCGAGAGCCTTCCTCTGGATCGGGATCTGGTGGAGCGCTCGGCGGCATTGCTTCGGAAAGTGGCGTGGAATGGTCCGGCGATGGTGGAGTACAAGATGGACGCGCGCGATGGGCGGGAAAAGTTGATGGAAGTGAACGGACGCTTTTGGGGATCGCTGCAACTTGCCGTCGATGCCGGAATCGATTTTCCAGCGATCTACTTTCGGTTGGTGTGTGGAGAGAATGTACCTCCTCAACTTGAATATCGCAGCGGCGTGAAGTCGCGGTGGCTACTCGGGGATCTCGATTCGCTGGTTACACGGCTGCGATCCTCCGAGCAGCAGCAGCGCCAGTATTATTCCTCCATTTCACGTTTGCGCGCTTGCGCCGATTTCTGCTGTTTCAGCGGTAAGGATTTGCACTATGACGTGCTCTCCATGAGCGATCTTGGCCCTGGGTGGGAGGAATGGAAGCAGTACGTTCCACTCAATCTGCGCTTATTGCTCTCTTCGGTAAACGCCGGACACGCGGAAGGGAAGCGCTCATGAAGAAAATCACGATATTGCACACGATTGAGACCAGTGGTCCGGGGGGGGCTGAGAATGTATTGCTGCAGCTTGTCTCGCGGCTTGATCCGAAGCGCTTCCGCTCGGTGGTTGTCATCAATGAATCCGGCTGGTTGGAGGACCGGCTGCTTGAACTTGGGCTGCCGACGGTCCGCGTCAAATGGAATCGCTGGTGGGATTTCCGCCTGCCTCGCGCGCTGGCACGCCTGGTGTGCGACGAACGAATCGATCTGATTCATTCTCACCTTCCCGACCAGAACTTCTATGCCTGCCTTGCGAGCAGACTTTCGGGGTGTCCGGCGATTGTCACATATCACGGACCAGTTGAGTTGAGTAATTCGGGAACCTTGCGCGGATGGTTAAAGCTGCAACTGGTTAAGCACACTGCGCGCAAAGTAGTTGTTGTGTGCGACTACGTGCGCGACATGCTAAACAAGATCGGGTTCCGCAAGGAAACACTTCATCGCATCTACAACGGCGTAGAGATGTCGCGCTTCGGTACCACTACGCGGGGACGTTTGCGGTTCGAACTGAATTGCCCGCCGGAGACGGTGCTGATTGGCATGGTGGCGAACGTGCGCGGGCCGAAGGGGCACGAATATTTTATCCGCGCCGCACGCCTGATTGCCGATCAACACCCCAACACGTTTTTTGTCATCTCTGGAGATCTTCACAAGACACTGGCTCCCCCGCTGGTCAAACTGGTCAGTGACCTTGGACTGCAGGACCGGTTGAAGTTTCTCGGCTTCCGCGAGGACGTGCCGCTGATTCTGGCCGACCTCGACATATTTGTTCTGCCTTCCACGAGCGAAGGTTTCCCACTTGTTGTGCTGGAAGCGATGGCCTGCGGCAAGCCCGTGATCGCCACGCGCTGCGGCGGCGCGGCGGAGGCGGTGGTGGATGGCACGACTGGGTTCATGGTTCCGGTAGCGGATGCGCCGGCAATTGCTGAGCGTGTCAACGAAATGTTGAACAGGAAAGAGCAGAGCTTATCGATGGGGTACGCGGCAAAGCTTCGCATTGAAAGCGAGTTTTCAATGCATGCGATGGTGGAAAATTACGAGCGTCTGTACGAGAGCTGCGTTCCACTGCGCAAAGTGCATGTGATGGCTGCTGAAGATGTGCAGGCGGCGAGGCGGCGCCAATGCTAATCAGGGGTGCGCTGCACGTTCACTCTCAATTGTCACACGATGGAAAGTTAGAACTTGCAACAATCGCGCGCTTGTATCGCGACCGAGGATTTCAGTTTGTTTGTATCGCCGAGCATTCGCAAGACATGGACGAGCAGAAGGTAGCGATGCTTCGGGAGCAAGCCGAATCTCTATCCGGCACGGACTTCCGCATCATCGCAGGCATCGAGTACTCCTGCAAGGATGCGCTTCACATTGTTGGCGTGGGATGCGAGCAACTGCTGGACACCTCCGATCCTGTGCGGTTGGTAGGCGAGATCCGCGCCGCGGGATGCTTTGCGATCCTCGCACATCCGTGCCGGATTCACTGGAGTTGCTCCGCTGAGCTAGCGGCGGTTCTCAATGCGGTGGAAGTATGGAATGTTCGTTACGACGGCAAGTACCTGCCTTCTCCGCCTGCCCTTGAATTCTTTAACCAGATGAAGGCTCTCAATCCGAGGATTCTGGCTGCGGTCGGGGATGACCTCCATAGTCTGAAAGGCTTTTACCCGCTGAGTTATTACATGTCAGTGAACTCGCTGGATCGCGAATCAATTCTGAACGAGTTAATCCTCGGCCGGTATCGTATCGGAAGTCTCTCGTATCGTGTGCCGGCGCGCTCCTGCTTTTCGCCCGCGGCGCTGGCGTGCTTCCGGGCCCTGGGTCTTCCGCTGAACTGCGCCAAATCGCTGTGGCACATGGTAAGTAATTGAACAGGTAAGTACGCGTCCGGATAACGCTATGCTCTGGATATTCTGGTCCTCGATTGTTTTCATTGTGTACACCCTGGCGGGGTACGCGGGCTGTTTATGGCTGCTCTCGCGTGTACGGTGCCGGGAGTGGACACGCGCGGATATTGAGCCGACGGTTTCTGTGCTGATTGTGGTGCGCGGCGCTGAAAACGTGATTGAGGGCAAGATTCTCAACTGCCTGGAGCAGGAGTATCCCGTAGACAAGTTTGAGATTGCCATCATTTGCGACGGTCCCTCACCGGCTACGGAAGAAATTGTTCTTCGGTACAAGGATCGTCGCGTACACCTTATCCGTGCGGAGCGTAATGGCAAGGCAGCATGCCTGAAGATGGGATTGAATGAAACGTCGGGCGAAATCGTTCTCTTTACCGATGTGGGCGTGCAGATGAATTCCGATGCGATCCGCACGCTGGTTTCCAACTTTGCCGATCCTACCGTGGGCTGCGTTACCAGCGAGGATGCCACATCTCCGGGTGCGGGCAATGCAGAGCCAATCTTCATCTCATTCGATGCTCTCCTGCGACGACTGGAAGGTGCCGTATGCTCGCTGATCAACGTCAGCGGATCGTTGTTTGCGGCACGGCGCTCGGTGTGCCAGAACTGGCTTCCGCGAATGAGTAGTGATTTTTTCGTTCCGCTGCACAGCATTGAAGCGGGCTACAAGGTCGTAGTTGATCTGCGCGTTCAGGGATACCTTGGTTCGGTAAAACTCAAGGACGAGTTTTCTCGCAAGGTTCGCACCATTGTTCACGGACTGGACGTGTTCTTTGCGCACCTCCGTTTCCTGAATCCGTTTGTGTATGGCCTCGTGGCATGGGAGCTGGTGAGTCACAAGCTGTTCCGCTGGCTGCTGCCTTTCGGATTCATAGCCGCTCTGCTTTCCAACTGTTTGCTGTGGAACGCTGGAATGTTCTACCGAGTTGCGCTGGTGGCTCAACTAGTATTCCACATAGCGGGGATCATTCCGCGGGGCTACGAGCCTCTGCTGCGTTTCTTACCGTTCAAGGTCGCCAGTTTCTTCATGGTCGGAAATCTGTCGACATTGCAATCCTGGCTGTTGTACTTCAAGGGAGAACGTTTTCAGACCTGGGAGCCGAGCAAGCGTTAGTTGCAGGGGTTGATGTAGCACGGGGGAGTTTAACAGCGCTCTACGGAAGGTTACGGACTATATGTGGGCCGATGAGATTGGCGAACGCGAGAGGAAGTTTCTTCCACGCCCAGGTGGCGAGTTGAAACTTCGGATTGGCTGGGCTCAGTTCGCTGGGCGCTTCACCGTTCTTAGTCCAACTTGCCCAGGGCAGAGGCACGTCACTGGTATCCCAGAGTTGCTTGAACTTATGCGTACCGGAGTCACGCGTGGAACGGCCAAAATCGAGCGAGGCAAATCCACGTTCTCCGGCAACGCGCAAGATTGTCCAATAAAGCAGCATATTCGGCTGAAGCGAAAGGTAGCGATAGTCCGAACACATCCAGGTCGCTTCCATTCCATCACGAAAGGAAATGAGAAAGCCGGCTGCGATGGGTTTGCCTTCCAGGCGGACGATAATGATTTCCGTATCCTGGGAAAACGCTTTCAGAACTTCGGCAAAAAGAGCTTTTGCATAGACCGGGGTGCCGAGATTGCGCATGTTGTCGGCAAAAAGTTCATAGAAGATGTCGAGGGCGGCTGCGCTCTCAGGGGCGGCAGTCATGCCAGACTTGGTGGCCTTGTTCACTTTCCGACGGTTATTGGAGTTCAGAGCCTTCCACATCGCTTCCGTGTCTCGGCTGACCGGACGCACGGCTGCGACCTTGTGCGCGGAAGACGGAAGCGCGAGGCGGTAATCGCCGCGATAACGCAGTTGCAGACGCGCCGCACCATTGTCCTTGGCGATCTGAATGGCGCGCTCTACCAGCGCCTGCTCAATCACGACAGAGTCGGCCAGCGGCCCACCTGCATTCAAGAATGGCAGAGCGGTGATGAAGCTTCCGAACAACATGCTCTTCTGCCAAGCGAGCGGAAGAACTCCTACGGCTTTGCCTTGCTCGGTTGCCAGCAGGTAATAGGTTGGAATGCGGAAAGCGTTCTCGATGACCGTCTTCCAGCCCCAGCGGTGGCAATGGGTGGCGGAGCTATGTTGCAGCACGTAGGCGTCCCAGAGGGCTTGCTGCCCAGGGCCTGCAAGAGAAATTTCAAATGTGGATTGGTTGCTCACAGCGGACAACACCTGCCTGCCTCTTTTCGTCGCGTCCTGATTGGTGCAGAGGAAGACCGATGTTACCACATGAAATTTGTTCTCCGCGCTCTGATTGCCTGCCAATCGAAGGAGTGGGCCTGACATGGTGCAGAATGACCGGCCAGCCAAATCCCTGGAAGCGGTGGCTGCCTCGCGGCCCCAGATGCTTTCCGTCTGCCATGTTCTCTCTGGCGATCGGTGGGCGGGCGCTGAAGTGCAAGCCGCCACTCTACTCCGCGAACTTTGCCGTAGCGGAGATCTCCACGTCTCGGCCATTCTGCTGAATGAAGGACGACTTGCGGACGAGTTGAGGCAAGCGGGGGTTGACGTCAAGATCATTTCTGAAGCGAGCAACAGCTTTGCGCAGATTCTCTCCAAGGCTATCCCCTTTGTGCGCGAGCAGCGAGTTCAGATTCTGCATTCGCATCGCTACAAGGAGAACCTGCTTTCGCATCTCATCGCGCTCCGGTGCGGCGTTCCAGTGAGCGTTCAGACAAAGCACGGAATGCCGGAGCCGTTCAGGGGATGGAAGTTGTTTCGCCAGTTCTTCCACCAGCAACTTGATCGCTGGAGCGGCAGGCTCGCCTCTGATGCCATCATCGCAGTCAGTCAGGAGATGGCTCCGACGCTGCGCAGGGTTTACGGCTCGCGCAAGGTGGTTACCATTCGCAACGGGATTGACGTAGCCCAGGTGATGAGCAGGCTTAGCGGCGCAGAGGCGAAAGCCAAGATTGGTTGCAAAGCCGATGCCCAGGTGATCGGCATTGTTGGGCGCATTGAGCCTATCAAGCGCGTCGACCTGTTTCTGAAGATGGCAAAACTCGTGGCTGCCGCGTCTCCGGACGTGCAGTTTGTTGTGGCCGGCGACGGAAGTTTGCTGCAGTCGCTGATTGATTCCGCGCAGGCGGCAGGATTGGCAGGCAACGTGCAGTTCCTTGGGCATCGCGAGGATATTTATGACGTGCTCCGCGCACTGGATGTGCTTGTGATGTGCTCCGATCACGAAGGAATGCCCATGGTTCTGCTGGAAGCGATGTGGTTGGGGATTCCAGTGGTTGGACGCGCGGTGGGTGGAATTAAAGAGGTATTGGAGCATGGCCGCAACGGTATGAGTGTTTCCTCGGCTGCTCCGGAGGATCTAGCGGCTGCCTGCATGCAGTTGCTGAGTGATCGATTGCAGGCCGAGCGCGTGTGCCATAGCGCGGCGCAGGCCGTAGAGCGTGAGTTTTCAGTACGGTGTAATGCTGGTGCGACTCTTCGGCTTTACCGTTCTCTTTACAAAGGATAGCTGCATGGACCTGATCTGGCTCTCGCACTTCATCCCGTATCCGGCTCGTGGTGGCGCGGCACAGCGCAGCTTCCATCTGATGCAAGAGGCGGCGCAGCGCCATCGGGTCACGCTGATCGCCTTCAATCGTCCGATGCAGGATGCCGCGATGCTGGAAGCGAGCCGTGGAGCGTTCGAGAAGTTTTGCCACCGCGTAGAGTTCTGGGATCTTCCCGTCGCGTGGAAGGGGCCTCGCTGGTGGGCGCAGCTAGCGCTAGCCCCGTTCTATCGCTGGCCGCACTCTGCTCTCAGCTACAAATCTCCAGAGATGGCACGGCGCTGGCAAGCAGTTCTCGACGAGCATCCGCAGACTTTGATACACCTTGATTCGTCTGACCTGGCGGTCTTTGTCGAGCCAGCATTGCGCTTTCCGACCGTGCTGAATCATCACAATTGCGAGTCAGCCATGGCCCTGCGGCGGGCTTCGCTGGAAAGCAATCCGGTAAAGAGGTTTGTGCTTCGTCATCAGGCACGGAAACTGGCCACGGTGGAAGCCGCATTATGCAATCGCGTAGCTCTCAACCTCACGGTTTCAGCCGAAGATGCGGAGCGTCTTCGCGAGGTTGATCCTCTTGCACAAACAAGAGTGGTGGAGAATGGAACCGATGTTGAGTATTTCCATCCGCAGGATGATCTACTGGAAGGGCGCACGATTGTGTTCGCGGGCTCGCTCGACTGGTATCCGAACCAGTCGGCGCTTGCGTTTTTCAAGCGTGAGATATGGCCTCTGATCAAGCAGCGCTGCCAATGTGTTCGCTTCATCGTGGCCGGACAGAATCCCCCGGAGTTTCTCGCGCGGTGGGCCAAGGCCGACCCTGCCATCGAACTCGTACCCAATCCTGAAGATATTCGTCCATGCATTGCGCGCGGGGCGGTGTATGTTTGCCCGGTTCAGGATGGCGGGGGATCGCGTCTTAAACTGCTGGACGCCATGTCCATGGGCAAGGCAATTGTGAGCACGACGGTAGGCGCCGAGGGGCTTCGCTACGAGGCTGGAACGCACATGCTTATTGCGGATGATCCCCAGCATTTTGCGGACAGTGTGGTGCTGCTGATTGAAGACTCGTTATTGCGATCCAGCATGTCTGTAGCGTCGCGGAAGTTGGTTTTGGATGAATACAGCTGGGAGGTTATCGGCTGTAAACTTGCCGGCGCCTATGAGGCGGCGCGCGGGAGAGACAAGCAGCAGCTTCCGGTGGGGGGCGAGTCAATCAAGGCTCCAGCGATGGAAAAGCCGAGGTTTTCCGTCGTGGTGCCTGCTCTAAATTGTCACAAGTATTTGCCCGGCAGCATAGACTCCATGCTTGGCGCAGTTGAGCGCTACGGCAATGCTGACCTTACGATTGTTGATAATGGTTCTACAGACGGTTCATGGGAGCAGTTGCAAGCCATGTACTCCGACCGGGCAGCGGTGGTCCAGATCAGAGGAGTTACCATTTCAGGCTTGCGCAATAGGGGCGCGGCTCTTTCGAGCGGGGAGTACATCAGTTTCATCGATGCAGATTGTCTCATTGCGCCGGATTACTTCGACCGGGCAATGCAGGTTCTTGCCAGTACCCGAACTGACGCGTCAGGCAGCAGGCATCTACTGCCAGACTCTCCGCACTGGATTGAAGAGACGTGGGACAAACTACGCGCTCCGCGGAAGTGCGGAGCGATCAACTACATTCCTTCCGGCAATTTCATGATTCGGAGAAAGGCATTCGAGGCGGTCGGTGGCTTTGACGAGACTCTTGTCACGGGAGAAGACGCAGAACTGTGCCAGCGCCTGCGGAACGCCAGTTTTTCTCTGCACAGTTCGAATGAGGTGTCTGCCATTCATCTTGGGAATCCGAAGGCAATGAAACAGTTCTTTCGGAAAGAGGTTTGGCATGGACTCGGAATGTTTGGCACCTTTCGCGGGGCGTGGCTCGATAAGCCAGTCTTGATGATGTTTGCACATCTGTTGCTGTCCGTGGTGGCGGTGTTGAACCTCTTCGCTCCGTATGCGGTGGTCGAGCGCGTTGCAGTTTCTTTGCTTCTAGCGATTGCGGCGCCCGCGCTCACGGTGGCATACCGGTACGCAAGCGCCGGATATATTTACCGGCCAATTCGTTCACTGTGGCTTTACTACGTTTACTTAACCGCGCGGGTTTTTGCGCTGTACTGCATTGTCGAACAGTGGGGCAACAGGAGCATGAGGCGTTTCCGGCAGGCGCAGGGATGAATCAAGCGCTTCAAAGTCCGCCGATTGCAAGGCCGGACGTGGTACCGACGACGGAGTTCGCTCCTGAAGCACAGCAGTGGGGCCTCGACTTTATCGGGCTGCTCGCCTACGTTTTCGTGGAGTACACGCGCCTGGCGGTTGTGTATCCGATCCTTGCCCCGCTTCAACTCGGCAAGGTCTCTCTGCTGATGGCGATCTTCGGGGTGCTCGCTTGTCGCGCGACTCCCCCTGCGGAGGGAAATGGAAGAATAAAACTCGCGGTCATAATTCTTGGATGTTTCTGTTGTTTCTCTGGGCTCTTGGCTCATTACACCGTTGTACCAGGCAGTGCGCTGTGGAACATTCCGGAACAACTGATCGTGGTATTCCTGATCGGGCGAGCCGTGACCAACCGCTGGCGCTCGCGGGTATTTGTCTTCCTGCTGCTACTGTTGAATCTGAAGATCGCGCAGCATGGGCTTCGCACCTATATTCTGGAGCATGGCCGGGCGGTGGACGAGATGGCCTTTGTGAGGTTCGGGATTATTGGCGGAGGCGGTGGGTTTTACGATAATTCCGCCGATCTCGGAGTTGCAATGTGCGTGGTCTTCGGCTTGGCGGTCGCTCTGTTGCAAGCGAAGTCCGGACGCAAGAGCAGGCTCTTCTTCCTGGCGTGTGCGCTTGCATTCGGTGCATTGATTCTGGTTTGCGGTTCGCGCGGCGCGGTTGTGGGAGCAGCCGCGATCATTCTGGCGACCTGGCTCAAGAGTCCAAGTAAGTCGTGGGCACCGGTCTTCCTGCTGATGTTTGTCGCGGGACTTGTGTTTCTGATGCCACACGCCAGCCGCGACCGCTTTCAGTCAGCCGAGGATTATAAGCACGATGGGACGGCGAATCATCGGGTCCTTCTGTGGGAGGCAGGGCTCCGTATGTGGGCCGATTATCCAGTTCTTGGCGTGGGTCCGGCTAATTTTCGCTATGTCCGCCAAGCCTCTTACCGGATTGCCGCCTCCAACGATCGAGACGCCTATGTGTGTCACAGCCTGTACATCGAGGTGATTTCAGAGCTGGGAACTTTGGGTTCGATGACGGCGGCAGCCATCATGATCAGTTTCTTTATGCTCATTCGCAGAGTTCGCAAGCGCCTGGTTGAGAACGGTACTGAGCGGCAATCCTGGGAGTTGTGCCTTTGCTCGGGGTTGGAGATGGCGATGATTGGTTACCTGGTCAGTGGCGCCTTCGTTTCGGTGTTCTGGTATCCCCATATATGGATACTGTGTGGTCTGGCGATGGGCCTGAACACGGCTACGGCACTGCCCAGTTCTACTGATGCTATCTAGGTCGCCCGATCTCTAGCAGGCGTCATTCTTGCAGACACGCACGTTGCTGACGAGCCAGCCGTTCTGCACCGGCCAATGAGCACTGCAGCCTCCGATATTGCTTTGCATATCGGCGTAGGAAAATCCCCAGCTTGCATCCGCGCCGGAAGGCAGGAACGGCTGATGTTCCATGCTATCCACGAGCTTTCCGTTCGCGTAAAAACGGAGAAACCCGTCGTCCTTTCCGGGAGTCCCGAGGTTCACATGTACTTGCCAGTACTGCCACTGGCCCTTGAGTTTGGCTGGCTTGAATTTCGTATTCTTGACAAAGCCCTGACCGCCATTATCCCGGAAGACGTAAAACTGGACCACATCCATACCGGCGGGCACATTGAAATCCATGCTGATGCGATTACTGTTGGCGGTCAGGCCTTCGTGCAATCGCCACAGATGAACTCCGCCATTACAAACTGCTCCGGCATCTGAAGAGACCGCCGGCAATTGGAAGCCGACAGGGAAGTAGACGTACCCGCTCATCCATATGTCACGCGAGACCGGAAATTCCGGGGTAATCAATCTTCCATAGGTGACGTGGTTGGCACCGATGCCTGCCACGCATCTGTGGCTGTTCGCGGGATCGGGTTGCAGGTAATTGTGGGCATGGTCTTTGATTGAACTGAAGTTGGGATCGCAAGCACTGAAATCCGAGAGGGCAAGCAGCGCCGGATTTTCAGAGAGGCGGGGTATTGTGCGGTCCGGGCGAACAGTTCGATATCCCGCAGTGTCATTTGTTGCGTCGTTCAGCGCCCCGTTTTCAGCGCCGAGGGCATCGATTGGCAAGCAGCACATCTGGCAAAGCAGGATGCCGCTCAACAGAAGACGACTCATGCGCACTTCGAAATGAGTGAAACCCATGTCTGCTCTTCCGTAATTGACTCGCCTGACTTCGGCGTCGAGAGGTTACTAAAGTTTCGAATCTATAGTCACCATACATGAGAGCACCTGATTTTCAATACGGTTGCCCAGCAATTCACGAAGTCTCGTTCCGAGACGGGCTTAGTTTTCTCCCGGCCTCAAAACGGGGAAAGGCTATGAGCGCTGTCTGTTAGAAGCCCTTTGGGAGGTCATGCGAGGTGGCGCGTACAGATTCTGTCATCCAGTTTCTGGATTCTTCTGAGCCGTGGATATTCTCTGCGTCGCGGTCTCGCACGGCGCGATCATCGAAACGCCGTCCAACGCGATTTTTCCAGTTTCCAGACAAAACAGAGACAAACTTTCTGAGACATGGAATGCTTGCGAAAGATGGCATCCTCCACACGAAGCTCAGAGATAGGTGAGATTCTCCGCGGAGTCGGCAATCGTTGGTAACAGAGTAGTTGGCGAAGTCTGCGGGATATATGGCGAGGCCAGATTCAACCGTTTAGGCGTTGCCAGGCAATGGCCTTGGACGTGCATACATCACTGTGAGTCCGATTTTCTATGTGAGGGTTTGCCAGTGATGCCTGATCTGTTGCGAAGTCGTGCTTTTCGTGGTGTGAGCTTCCTCATCGTTCTGGCGGCACTCTGCTTGACGGGCTGCAAGCGCTCTCCCGAGAAAATGAAAGCCGAAGCGCTGGCCAAAGCCACGAAGTACGATCAGCAGGAACAATATTCCAACGCCATCATTGAATACCGAAATGCGCTTAAGGCTGATCCCGGTTCTGCGGAAGTCCACTACAGCCTGGGACAGGACTACCTGAAGAATGCGCAGTACAAAGAGGCATATCAGCAACTCGAGCGCGTGCTTCAAATTTCCCCCGGCAATCCAGACGCGCAGCTGGCGATTGGCCAGATCTATCTCAAAGCCGGAATGGACGAGGATGCGCTCCAGATTGCAAAGGATTTAGAGAATCGAAATCCCAAGAACACCGACGCCCGCCTGCTGCTGGCCAATGCTTACGCGGCGAAGGGAATCATCTCCATAGCGGTATCCGAACTTGTCTCGCTGGTGAAAGACGAGCCGACGCTAGCTGCCGGTCACATCAATCTCGGCATGTTTTATGCGACGCAGGGAAAACCTGAATCTGCCGAGGCTGAGTTGAGAAAGGCTTTGGTACTGGAGCCCGAGTCGTTCAATGCGCGGAAGGCGCTGGCCGCTCTGTATCTCTCCCGGGGGCGTGCCGGTGACGCCGAAGCGCTCTACAAAGCAGCGCTGCAATCCAACCCCAACTCTCCTGAAGTGCTGATGACGCTCGCGGAATTCTACGCGCTTGAGAATCGTCAATCGGAGTCAGAGCAGATCTACAAGCGGATGGTTGTTTTGCAGAAGAATTCAGTGCCCTCGCGATTCGCGCTGGCACGATTCTACGTCGCGCAGAATCGCTACAACGAAGCCCGCCAACTGGATGAAGGCATTGTTTCGGAAACTAAAGATTTTCTGCCGGCGCGCCTCCAACTGGCCGAGCTTGCACTCAACTCCGGTGACACGGCGAAGGCCAAGAGCATTCTGGCACCGCTTCTGCAGGAGCAGAAGCGCAACCAGGATGTTCAAGTCACAGAGGCGCGAGTGCTGATCCGTGAGCGCAAGCCACAGCAGGCAATCGAAGTGCTGGAAGGCGTCATCAAGCAGGGAAACCTGCCAGTGGCGCATTACCTGCTTGGCATAGCGTATGGACAGGTGGGCAATCTTCAGCGTGCACAGAATGAGATGGAAACGGCAATTGCCAGCGATTCGCACCTGACGGATGCGTATGTGGGACTTGGCCAGATGATGTTGAATCGCAATCAGCCGAAGGTGGCGCTGCAATATGCACGCTTGGCCTTGCAGCAAGCTCCCACTCGCGCCGATTGCCTGGTGCTATTGGGCAGCGCTTTCGCCAACATGCACGACCTGGTTTCAGCCCAGCGATATCTTCAGGCCTATGCTGACTCCCAACCAACGTCTGCCGACGCCTTTATTCGCCTTGGCTCGCTGCGCATCATGCAGGTGCGCTATTCGGAGGCCATTGCAGAGTTCGAGAAGGCATGGCAACTCGATCCGCATAACTATGGGGGGCTCGATGGCATTGCCAGCACGATGATCCTCAAGGGTGACAAGGCCGGCGCCATGCAGCGAGTGAATGACGCTCTGAAACAGGGCGAGAATCCAGAACTGCTCAGCATTGCGGGAAAGATCTATATCGAGGCCGGCCAACTGCAAGCTGCCGAAGACGTGCTGAAGAGATCGTTGCAGCAATCGCCGCAGAGTTACTCCGATTACGTTCAGCTCGGAAGCCTGGTTGCGCGTCGTCAGCGAGTGCCGGAGGCAATTGCATATTTCGAGTCAGCGGTGAAGCTCCGTCCCGCCGATGTCGGGTCGTGGACGATGCTCGGAATGCTCAACCAGCAGCAAGGCAACCTGCTCAAGTCTGAGGAGTCGTACATCAAGGCGCTGGACATTGAACCCAACGCCGGCGTCGCCGCCAACAATCTCGCATGGCTCTACGCCGATCGCCTGAATGACATGGATAAAGCCATGGAACTGGCGCGCCGCGCCAAAGTCGCGCTGCCCAACGTGCCCAATGTGTCAGACACCCTGGGATGGATCTACACGAAGCGACGGCTCAATGAGATGGCGATTCCGCTGCTTTCCGAGGCCGTGAAGTCTGAACCTAAACACGCCGAGTATCGCTATCACCTGGCCGTAGCCCTTATGCAATCCGGCAAGAAGGCCGCCGCCCGGCAGGAGATGGCCGCGGCAGAGAGACTGGACGGCAACATGAGATCGCGCGACCAAGTGAGAGAAATTCTGCAGTAGTTCCGGGAAACCGGCTGAACCGAAGGCCGAATGACAGCCAGTATTGCGGTACGAGCCAACAAACCGTTTGCAGAAAAATACCGATGGCAGAGTATTGCCTGCTGGAGCGTGCTCGCTGCGTTAATCCTGCTTCTTTACACTTCTACTTTGCGCGGCCTAGCTGAGGACTGGTGGAACGATCCTGACTACTCGCACGGTGTCATTGTTCCGTTTGTTATCGCCTACATTATTTTCCGGCGCTGGCACAAGCTGAAAGAACTCACGGTAGAGCCCAGAAGAATCTTCGGGCTTGGGATCATTCTGGTATCGCAAGTAGTATTTCTGGCCGGATACTTCGGTGCCGAATTCTTTCTCCAACGCAGTTCCATCGTAATCTTTCTTGCCGGGATGATTCTCCTGCTTCTGGGCAGGGATTACTTACGCAGTCTCGCTCTTCCACTTTTTCTGTTTGAGCTCTGCATCCCGCTGCCTGCCGTGCTTATGAATCAGATCACGCTCCCTTTGCAGTTGGCCGCATCATGCGGTTCGGAGGCCATTCTGCGCGGATGCGGTATCTCCGTGTATCGCTCCGGCAACATTCTGCAGATGGCACACCAGACCTTGAACGTTGGCGAAGCCTGCAGCGGAATTCGCTCGCTGGTGAGCCTGGTTACTCTGGCCGTTATTATGGTGAGTTTCTCGCGTGCGCGTTCAATCGCCAGCGTCTTCTTTGTGGCGTCTTCGGCTGGTGTGGCCATCATTGCGAATGGATTGCGCGTGAGCGGTGCGGGTCTGCTGGGATACTACTTTGGGCCGCGCTTTACGATGGGCTACTGGCATCTATTGGAGGGCTGGCTCGTCTTTGTGGTCGCGTTCATGCTGCTATCCATGGAGCTGAAGCTTATTGCCCGACTCACGGGCGCGGGGGCAGAAGCGTCATGAATCGCCGGCTCATGATTGTCTCCCTGCTCCTCGCAAGCGTCTTCAGTATTCGCCTCTGGCTGGACCGCGATAACACGGCGGGGCTGTCGCGTCCATTGAGCACCCTGCCTGCCACCATGGGCGCATGGCATGCTGTCTCTGACGACGTTTTGTCTCAGCCCATCCGCCACGTATTGCATGCCGACGATACCCTGGCACGCACCTACCAGGCTTTTCCGGGCACGCAGGTGCAACTGTTTATTGCATATTACAAAACGCAGAGGGCGGGTGAACGAATGCATTCACCGCGTAACTGTCTTCCGGGGTCAGGTTGGGAACCGATTTCGATCTCGCTCATTAACGTCGACGTGGGTGGCGGCAGAGTGGAAACGCTGAATCGTTATCTTGTGAGCAAGGAGGATAAGCGGCTTCTGGTTGTGTACTGGTACCAGGAGCATACGCGATGGATCGCCAATGAATACCGCAGCAAACTTTACTTAACGTGGGATTCGATTCGCAAGGGAAGCCGTGATGGGGCGCTCGTGCGGGTCAGCGTGCCTCTACGTCAAGGCGTGGATGAGGACGAGGCCACGAGGACGATCGCCCAGTTCATCCAGTCGTCAACCCCTGAAATCACCAGGATTCTTCCAGACTAAAGGTGATCAACGATATGTTCCACATACCGATCAATACCGCCGTAGGAGACAATCTGGCCGGGATTTCCGACGACTACCGCATTGTCAGGAACGTCGAAGTTGACGTATGCCCCAGGAGCGATCATTACGTGGTTTCCTACGTTGATTCCACCGACAACCACGGCGTTTGTGCCGATCCATACGCAGTTTCCAATTACCGGCGAACCTTGTTTGCGTCCCCGGTTGGTCTGCCCAATCACTATTCCCGGCGACAGGTTGACGTTGCTCCCCAACCTGCAGTGCCGATTGAGGACCAGGTGTCCATAGTGGCCAATGTAGAGCCCCGGCCCAATTTCGCATTCGACCGGAATCTCAAATCCGTACCGGTACTGGTAGTGATTGAGCAGCAGGCGATAGGGAAGAGTGCTTGCAATACGAAAAAGTCGCGTCCGGTGACGCGCCGCCTGGCATTTGCGAAAAAAGTAGCAATAGCGGAATCCGGGGCTTTCGCGAAAGGCTTTCCAGAACGCAGCTCGATCATCGCGTCCGTAATAACGCCAGAGGTCGGCCCGAATCATCGAATTGAAATCTATCGGCAAAGCACTTCTCGCGGACTCATATCGAACGAGATTGTATCTCGTAATGATGCCCGTTTCGAAGTAGAGAATGCTGTGGCCATTGAAATTCTGGGGCGGTCAGCCAGTGAAGTCCTCCCGGCAATGGGACTGCGCGCATGATCAACGATCAGTTCTGCCAACCTCAGCAGCGCCTTCTCGTGTTGTCACAGACGGCTCCGGAAGCGGTTCATCACGGCATCGGTCTTCGTGCCTATCATTTACTGCGCAACCTGCCACGCGGATACCAGGTGAGCTGTTTGAGTGCTGAAAAGTATGGAACGTCAGGACTGTCATCCGCATCGAGCCTTCGCCGTTTACGTTCCTGTTGTCGGATGCAAAGTCCCTACCGCTTTGAGCCGGAGTTGCAGAGAGCCTTCGACAAAATGCTGCGCGACCACGCCTTCGACGCCGTTCTCGTCATGGGTGTTGACTTGCTGCAATACACCGAGCACTGTGCCGTGCCAGTTATTGCTGACCTGGTGGATGAACCTGTGCTCGCCGCACTCCGCCAGATTCGAGTGCACGGATTTTCTCCGGATGCTCTACGAATGGCGAAGCACATCTTCGAACTACTTCCGTATCTTCGCCGCAACTGCCGCAAGGCCCAGCATTGCATTCTTGTTTCTCAGAAAGACGCTGACTGGCTTCGAAGCATTGTTCCCGGCGCTGCGGTCTCGGTTGTGCCGAACGGTGTGGATGCTGATTACTTTTGTCCCGCGGGACGGCCCGTAAATCCACGTGAAGTTGTCTTCTCAGGCATTATGGGATTTCCCCCAAACATCGCCGCCGCACAATACTTTGCCAGTCAGGTTTTTCCTAAAATTCTGGCAGCGGTCCCCGATTGCCAATGGAGCATCGTCGGAGGCAGTCCCACTCCCGAGGTGCAGTCCCTGGCTGGGCCTAATGTACGGGTCACAGGATTTGTTCCCGACCTTCGCCCCAACCTCGAACAGGCCGCGGTGATCGTTTCTCCGCTGGTTTCCGGGGGAGGCATGAAGAACAAGATTCTTGAGGCCTGGGCGATGGGAAAGGCTGTCATAGCCACTCCCCTGGGCTGTGCCGGCATCTCGGTTCACGACGGTGTAGACCTGCTGGTCGCTCGCAATGCCGACGAGTTTGCCTCCAAAACCGTGCATCTGCTGAATCATCCTGAAGAGGCGCGCAGACTTGGCCGTTGCGCTCAGCAGACCGTGGCCACCAATTATTCATGGAGCGACAAAGCGCGGCTCCTTGATCGGATACTCCGCGATGTGACGGGCAGCGCATACTCGCCTCCGGGTTGCGAATATGGTACCGCGGCACAGGAAGCTCGCCCATGAATACAACTGTCTCCGCGACAAATACCCGCAAGGTTGGTTTCGGCTCGGGTATGCGCGTCTTGAGCTTTGCGTCAAGCACTGGCGTCGCACTCATGCTGACGCCTTTTGTGGTGCATAGCCTCGGCGACCGAAGCTACGGTTTATGGGCGCTGGTTACGGCCCTCAGCAGTTACTACGCGCTGCTCGATCTTGGACTTTCAGGCGCAGTGACCCGTCATCTTGCGGGCGCGCTAGGCGGAAACGATGGCGAGGAATGCAATCGAATTGCCAGTACCTCGTTGGCGATGTATCTTGCGCTGGGCGCGGTGGTGCTCGCATGCAGTGTGGGCATCGCTCTTGCCGGCGCCATCTTCATCAGTCATCCTGCCGAACTGCAAACCTTTCGCAAGATCATCCTCATTGTGGGAGGAGGGACGGCAATCTCCATCCCCATGCGTGTCTTCTTCGGCCTCATCAATGCGAATCTGCGCTTTGACATCTCATCGAGCCTGGAAGTTCTCTCCGTCTTGCTGCGGGCGATCTTTACCTGGCTCTCTCTCAAGTCCGGTGCCGGGATTACCGCGCTGGCGTGGATTAACTTTGGTGCGGCCGCCTTCAGTTTGTTGCTCAGTGCCTATTGCAGCCGACGAGTCTCGCCGTCGCTTATGCTCTCTCCGCAGTTCATCTGCCGCGCCGTTGCCCGCAAGCTTTTTTCTTATGGATCGATCAGCTTGGTGGCTCAAGTCGCAGACCTGCTTCGCTTCCAGATGGACGCCCTCGTGGTTGCCGCCTTTGCCGGGGTCGCCGCCGTCACGCACTACAACATTGCAGGCAGTATGGCTCAGTACTACATCTGCTTCATGATCGCCTTGACCGGCACGCTTGGCCCTCTGTTCAGCCGTCTTCACGGAACCGGCGACCGCGAGCGTACGGCGCAGGTCTTCCAGTTCAGCACGAAGATCTCGGTTGCTATCGCGACCTTTGTTGGCTTCGGAATTCTTTCGCTCGGACGCTCGTTCATCGCACGCTGGATGGGGCCGTCGTACCTTGATTCGTACCCTGCAATGGTTGCTCTGACTCTTGGCGCCATGACTGCACTCTGCCAGACTCCCTCGTTGCAATTGTTGTACGGAATTTCAAAGCACGGCCTCTTTGCTGTCTTCAATAGCCTGGAGGGTGTAGCGAACTTAGTGCTCAGCATTCTGCTGGTGCGCCACTTCGGATTGTTGGGAGTCGCCCTGGGCACCATGATTCCCATGGCTCTCACCAAGCTTTTTGTACAACCATGGTATTTCTGCCGAATCATGCACTTCGACCTCTGGGATTATTACGCGCTGTTGGGCAAATCATTTTCCGCGGCAGTACTGGCGCTGTTGCTGCCCGCCGCTCTCATCTTCCGTTTCGCGGCGGCAGACTACAAGGTGATGGGGGTGCTGCTGACGGTCTCATTGCTCTGCTTTGTTCCGGTACTTTTCTTTCTGCTGTTTACCTCACCGGAGCGTGACTCTCTGCGCAATGCGCTCGGCGATTTTCTGAACCGGGCGGCACGCTCGCAGTACGCGTCCGCTGATACGGTGGCGTCAGATGCTTAAGCGCTCGGGCATATACCTGGGATGGGTGGGCTTTGGCAATCTGGGCGACGAAGCCATGTGGCATGTATGCCAGCAACGCTTTCCAGAAATTCAGTGGTCCACGATGAGCGATCTGACGGCGGCGGTCGGGGAGCGAGCCGTGGGGCGCGCATTCAAAGACCCTGGCTGGCTGGCCCGCGTCATGCGTGAAGAACTGCACGATGCAGCCCGGTTGCGACTCATGCTCCGCAAATGCGAACACCGCGTCGCCGCTGCTCTCGCGGGCGAGGCGGGGCTCTTGGGAGGCGGCACATTCATTAATCGTAACCAGGACATTCTCGACGCCTACACGCAGTTGCGTCAAAAACTGAAGCGTCCGATTCCGGTATTTGGAACCGGGGTAGCGAACTCGGCTTACTGGCGCGGCAAGAAAGGTTGGAGCGACAACAGGAAACAGTGGGCACAGTTACTGGGTGAGTTGCCGATTGTGGGCGTGCGCGGTCCACTGTCTAAAGCAGAACTCGAGGACTACGGACTGCGCAATGTGATTGTTTCCGGCGACCCCGCGGTGCTACTGCATGAACCGCTCAATGTTGAGCAGAGACCGGTAGACCGCCTTACGATTGCATTTAATTTCGGGGAACCCGCGGGTGGAATGGCCGGATCAGAGGATCGTGTTGCCAGGGATCTGGCGGGGATTGCGCGAGAGGTCGCGCGTAAACATCGCGTGAAGTTCATCCCCGTCTGGCCGCAGGATGTGTCAGCGTGCTTGAGCCTTGCACAACGAGCCGGACTCCCCGCATCCAGCGTCACGGCGCCTTGCGTAACCCACGAGCAATTCCGCCTGGAGATGCATGAGACCGATTTCCTCGTAGCCTTTAAGCTGCACGCAGGAATACTTTCCGCTGCCTGCAATGTACCGTTTGTTCTTTTCGATTATCAGCCGAAGTGTCGTGATTTCATGGCCAGTGCTGGATGGGAGCATCTGTGCGTTCGCCCTGATGTGGACAACTCCGAGTTTCTGTTGCATCAGGTAGAGCGAGCAGAACTCGGCGGGAGATTGTGGCGGGAAGAGATATCGAAAACAATCAGCGCTCTCGCCGATGGCTTTCAGAACTACTGCAGGCAAATTGAACCGTTGCTATGAGACGGCCGCGCTCACTGTAAGTACCTTGTCTGATATCAATGTACACGGATGCCAAGACTGGCGGGCTTTATTGATGCGCGTAGTAGGCATGCACACACCGATTCGGCTGTGTCTGAAGACGTAGAGCAACCCTAGCAATTCAAAAGTAAGTCAAGCATTTCTTCGATGCACAGGAAGTTTAAGTCGACTTAACTACGCTTACGGCCCTCTTGGACTGAAGGATGGCTTTCTCGCGCACCTCCCAGGATATGATTGCTTTGCGGCTTCCCTCTCTTGCCATGCTGGTGCTAAGTCTCTTCTCTGCCCGATCAAAAGTGTCCTCTGCGTCCATGTGTGCAAGGTAGGCTTCCTGGTCGGCCTGTTTAATCGTCTTTGCGAGCAGTTTGATTTTTGCATCAACACTTATCTTTTTGTCCCTGTCCTTTTGCGAGCCCAAAGGCCCCGCACCCCACCCGGTTGGAGGCAATTCATCGTAAGCGAATTTCAATTCGCCACTCCATGAAGCTTTTACTTGCTTGTCAAGGACATTGAGCGCATTGTTCGCCAGGTCGGCGGCTTTCCTGACCTTCTTTTTCTCGGCGAGCCATTTCATTACCGACCAATTTACGGCTCCAGTCATGATGGCTTTTGCTTCCTCAACTTCGGGCAGATTCAACATTAAGAACAGTCCTCCTGTCAAAGAAAGGAAGATACCGTAGAACAGAGAAGTCGTCCAGTGATTATTAGCGCTCAGCATCCGAAGAAACATGCCTCCGACGGGACAAAAAGGTGTAACATTTCCAGCAACATTGCAGTCCTGCGCCTGTACAGATTTGCTTGCGGGAACAGATGCGCAAGAGAATGACTAAATCGACTGGTTATATCGTTCGCAATTATTCCTTTGGGCTCGGAGATCTCTGATGGAAAGGGTAGTGGCAGGTGAACGACTTCGCATTCCTCGAAACCCCGTAAACGATCACACCCATGAGGGCGCGGCCACGCGCCGGGAGTTCATACATAAACAGACTGGCGCAAGTCTTTCGCACGTTGCGCAGTATTCTTTCGATCCAGCCACGCTTCCGGGAAATATAGAGAATTTCACCGGAGTGGCACAGATTCCACTTGGTATCGCTGGGCCGCTCCTGATTCATGGAGAACATGCGCAAGGCGAGTTTTATATACCGCTGGCCACAACGGAAGGCACGCTGGTTTCGAGCTACAACCGAGGCATGCGTCTGTTGACCGAATCGGGTGGAGTGAAGACAACGGTAGTTGAAGACGCAATGCAGCGCGCTCCGGTGTTTGTGCTCAGCGATGCGCTTCAGGCCCGTGATTTCGGAGTCTGGGTGGAGGAGCATATCGATGCGATCCGTCACGCCGCAGAAGCGACGACACGTGTCGGGAAGCTGCGTGGAATCGACCAATTTGCGATTGGTCCGGTTCGTCATCTTCGTTTTAACTACACTACGGGCGACGCTGCGGGACAGAATATGACGGGCAGAGCCACCTTTGCTGCCTGCGAGTGGATCAAGAAGAATCATCCTCTTCATCCGAAGTATTTCCTTACCGGAAACATGGATACGGATAAGAAATATTCCCAACTCAACATGATCATGGGGCGGGGGAAGCGAGTAGTTGCCGAAGCAGTGATACGCGGTGAAGTCCTGCGTGAAATCATGCACATTACCGCCGACGATCTGGTGAGCATTTCCGATATCCAGGCAACAGGCGCGTTTCTAGCGGGTTCTGCAAACAACGGTGCGCACGCTGCCAATGCGCTTGCGGCATTGTTTATCGCTACAGGGCAGGATGTTGCGAACGTAGCCGAGTCTCATGCTGCGATCACCTACACGCGGGCGTTGGAAAACGGCGATTTCTACTGGTCGATCACGCTGCCGTCGCTGATCGTCGCAAGCATCGGCGGAGGCACTGGACTGGCGACGCAGAGAGAGTGTCTTGAGATACTCGGCTGCTACGGCGAAGGTAAAGCCTGCAAGTTTGCTGAGATATGCGCTGCAGTGGTGCTGGCCGGTGAGACATCGCTTGCCTCGGCTATTCTTCATGGCGACTGGGTTACCGCACATGAAAGGTTTGGGCGCAATCGTCCCTGAGGAACAGGATATCGACCATGGCAGACGCTTATGTGAATGAAACTCTCCCTTTTGCAGACGCATTTTTCTTATATGTCGAGCAACCGGGTGCGCCAACAAATGTCGCTGCAGTCAGCGAGTTTGAAGGTGCAATCCGTCTTGACCAGTGTATGGAATACATCGAGTCGAAGCTGCCTTTGATTCCTCGGTTTCTTGCACGCGTCGTAATACCGCCGCTCAGCGTCGGTCCTCCAACCTTGCAGTATGATCGGCACTTTGATCTGCGCAATCACGTTCGTGAGGTCAAGCTGAAGCGTGGAACGGATCGAGAGTGGAAGGCTGCGGTCTCAGAGATATTGAGTACACATCTCGACCGGAGCCGTCCTTTATGGGACTTCACTTTGATCCATGGACTGAAGGGGGAGCGCACGGGTGTCGTTATTAGAATCCATCACTGCCTGGTGGATGGAGTGGCCGGAGTGGGCCTAATTAACCTGCTTCTGGACGCAAGTCCCGCAATTCCGAAGCTGAGCCGCAAGAAAAAGAAGATACCGGTCCCGCCGCCGGTGGATTCAGGAAGTGTACTGCTGGAGGGGTTGGTCGGTTCATGCTTCTCAACTGGGCAGGCGTTATTGACGGTTTATTCCGAGCTATTGCGAATGGCCCAACAGGCCTCCGTTCCTGTTAGCGCAAAAGGGACCAACGCGGATGAGGTTCACGCGGCTGTTCGTCCGCTAGCCTGGATTGGGCCATTAGGCAATTTTTCCCAGCTCGTGTCAGAGCTTGTTCAGCCAACTGAGCGTCTGCCATTCAATGTTCTTTGCCGTGGACCTCAGAAGTTTGAGTGGACCTGTATTCCGATGGAGGAGATTGCGGCAGTCAGAGAAGCGGGTAATGCCACAGTGAATGAAGTGGTCCTTACCATTTTGAGCTCAGCCCTGCGGCGTTATGCAGAACTCCACAACATAACGGTGAAGGGCCGCAAATTGCGTCTCGTGGTGCCAGTAAACGTTCGCGCGGAAGGGCAATCCAGCGCAGCCGGAAATCAGATTACTTTTCTCCCGGTGGACACGCCATTTAGTGGTCGCGACCCGCGAAAGCTTCTGTCGCTTGTGCAGAAGCGCTTTAAGTTTTCCAAAGCTGCCCATGGAGCGGAGCTTGTCGGCGTAATGGCAGTGCTGTTGAGCGCGCTACCGCCGCCACTCCAGCGGCTGACCGGTGATGTGTTGAGCCGTTTGCCAATCAGTCTATGCAATTCAATCTGCACCAACGTGCCTGGTCCGAAAACTCCGCTGTACCTGCTGGGCCACAAATTACTTTCTGCATATCCATACGTTCCCATTGGCGGCGAGATGGGAATGAACTGTGCAGTCATGAGTTACAGCGGAACCTTGTTTGTCGGCTTCACGGGAGACGCTCAGGCAATCCCCGATTTGCCGAAGCTGGCGACATTTTTCACGGAGAGTTTTGCGGAACTTCGAGATGCATTCGGCATCAGTCCGCCGGCAAAAGCCCGCCTGCGGAAGGCGAGAATTGCGAGCAGTAAGCCCAAGGACGTTCCTTTGGCGAGCGGCAAGATCACTCCTCCAGACGTGCTTGCTTTTGAAAGCGAAGCAGCACCAGCGGAAGAAGTTGCAGGCGGTGCATCGGCGTGACTTCATGGTGCCTGATTCAGCGCCGTGAACCCCGAAAGAGATTCTCCGCGATCGGCTCTGGATTGGAGCGACGCGCCAATGCCGCTTTGCTGTTAGACTGCGTGCTGGCACCTGCCAAAGAATAGCTTCTATGTCTAATTACCTGATTACCGGAATTGCTGGCTTCATCGGATCCAATATTGCCCGCGCGCTGCTCGCTCAAGGCGACTCAGTCCGCGGAATCGACAACTTCGTCACTGGCAAGCGAGCCAACCTTGAAGACCTCAAGGGCATTGAGTTCATTGATGGCACGATCGAGGCCCCGGAGAGCTGCGCTCGCGCCTGCCGCGGCGTAGAGTTTGTTTTTCACGAAGCTGCGCTCGCCAGCGTTCCTCGCTCTGTGACCGACCCGGTTTCCACCAACAACGCCAACGTCACCGGGACTCTCAACCTGCTCGTTGCTGCTCGCGATGCGGGAGTGGGCCGCGTCGTGTACGCCGGATCATCCTCCGCCTACGGTGACCAGCCGACGCTTCCCAAGCGCGAGGATATGATTCCCGATCCGATCTCCCCCTACGCGGTCAGCAAACTCGCGGGCGAACACTACGTGCGCAGTTTCACTCGCGTGTACGGATTAGAGACGGTGACTTTGCGCTACTTTAATGTCTTCGGTCCGCACCAGGATCCTTCGTCGCAGTATTCCGGAGTGCTCGCCAAGTTTTCACTGGGGATGCTGGAAGGCCGCACGCCGGTCATCTATGGGGATGGTACGCAAAGCCGCGACTTCACCTACATCGAGAACGTGGTCACTGCCAATCTCCTGGCCATCGCCGCCCCCGCTGAAAGCGTTTCCGGAGGGGTTTTCAACGTCGCCACTGAACAACGCATTACCCTTAACGACGCCGTTCGCAGCTTGCGTGAACTTACCGGCTACGCCGGTCCGGTCGAATACGAACCGGCTCGCGCTGGGGACATCGCGCATTCCCTTGCGGACATCTCGCGCGCCCGTGCCGCCTTCGGTTATGAGCCCAAAGTGAACTTTCATGAAGGCCTTAGCCGGACATTGGCCTGGTATCGCAAAGTGGCGGACGCTAAGTAGGCGGCATTTCGAGCTTACTTTTCGTCCCGCGAGGGTGCATAAGCAGTGGGCTGGTTTTCGCCTACAATCATCCCGGCAAATGAGAAGCCCATGGCGAAGTCTGATCACAAGTCCGCCATCTTCGATCAATGTGCGAAGCGTCACCCAGTAGGGTAAGCACTCGAGAGCCCCCTTCCGATCATTCCAATACAAACAGAGATGGAATTGTGACTTGGCGACAGGTATGGCGGTGCGCCGCAATGCGCGAAGATCGCTTCAGCATGGTACACCGCCCGATCACGAGCAAAACTGTGCGTATCGAACAAAGGTGAGCGTCGCCAATAGCACAGTTTGATTTGAACGACATAAGCATGCACAGGTTCGAGAGTAAATCGCCCTAAATTGCTGCTTGCAAGTATGCGAGCAAGCACTTACACTAGGTCATCCAGTCCAGCTCGTTAGTGTGAAGCCATAAAGCCGCTAGTCTTCCCCCAGGGCTAGCTTAGCGATCGCGAAATTCTCTGCCGTTGACAGTTGGAGTGCTAAGTGAGTAGGGCGAAGCTATGTGTAAAAGATGACGGTGGATCAAGCACGTTAGACGTTCGTGCACTGGCTTCGAGCGCGGCAATTCACTCACTTCCTGAGGAAATTCGGAGCTCGGCACCGGCGGAAAAGGCGATTTCACATTGGTTTGCGGTGTTGACCATGCCGCGGCATGAAAAATCAGCCGTCCAGCATCTCAGCTTGCGAGGGATTGAACACTTCCTGCCGGTCTACCAGAAGATCAGCCGCTGGAGGAACCGCCAGAAGGTCCAAGTGACGCTTCCGCTCTTTCCTCGATACGTGTTTGTGCAGGTTGACCACACCCAATACCTCTCGGTGTTACAGACTCCAGGTGTGGTGAGACTTGTTGGGAGTCGAACAGAGCCGACCCCGGTCTCTGACTTGGAGATGCATTTTCTCCGGAGCGAGACAGGAAAGAACAACGTTGAGCCGTACTCGGATTTAGCCGTTGGACAACGTGTCAGTATCAAGACGGGCCCCATGGCAGGAATTGAAGGGATTCTCGTTCGTCAACAAAATGGATCTCGGTTTGTTCTCACGCTGAGCGTCATCCAGCAGAGCGTTTCGGTCGAGGTTAGCGCCGAGCAACTGAAAGTACTGTAGCTTACCCACTTCCCCTCGAATTCTGAAGCAACGGCCTTGGTTGTTGAGATTTAGCGCAAGCCATTCAAGACACGTCCCATTCCCGCTCCAACGGCAGGACGCCTCGCACGCACTGATTCATACCGTTAATCCAAATATTGGTCGCGATGGGGCAGATTTCTTGGCGATGACGACAGAGTTCAGAATCAACAACTTCGATCTGCTCAGGATCGTGGCGGCGACGCAGGTATTACTGGGACACTCAGCCACACACCTTGGTCTTGCGCTTCCAGCAGGTTGGCAGTTCGTCCTGGCCTTCCCAGGCGTGCCGATCTTTTTCACCATCAGTGGTTTCCTGATCTCGGCCTCATACGAGCGCAGTAGCAGCTTGGCAAATTACGCTTCCAACCGCGTTCTACGCATTGCACCAGGGCTTTGGTGCGTGGTTTTTGCGACGGCTACGGTAGCGGCGCTTTTCGGCTTTGATTTTCTGCATTTTCGGGCGCTGGTGTGGCTGCTCTGCCAAATGGTCGGCGTCATCTTCACCCCCGGATTTCTGAAAAGCTTCGGTTTTGGCCATTACAACGGGTCGCTGTGGTCGATTCCGGTGGAGATCCAGTTCTACTTTCTCCTGCCATTCCTCTACTGGGGCGGCAAACGCATCGAGCAGCGGCGCAATGCGTTGCTCTTCATTGCGTGGGTGATCTTCCTGACTGCGTCGGTGTTTGTTGCAAAGGTGTGGCCTCCGCAGCCTGAGAATGTGCTGGAACCGCTCACACATAAATTGCTCGGGTTCTCATTTGTTCCGCACTTCTACATGTTCCTAAGCGGGGTGCTGCTGCAGCGCTGGCAGGCTTATCGTTCTCCTTGGATCGCCGGTAAGGGGCTGCTGTGGCTGATGGCATACCTGTTGGGTCACTTCACACTCATGTCCGCTGGATCCCTTCACACTGTAGTCGTGATGCCGCTGCTGGCGGTGACCACTATTTCTATGGCATATACGGCGCCACAGCTATCGCAGTGGCTTTTGCGGGGCAATGACATATCCTATGGCGTCTATATCTACCACGGCCTGGTCTTGAACGTACTCGTGGAGATGGGGTACCTGGGAAATTGGTTCTACATGCTTCCAGTGGTTGGGATGACGTTTCTTGCCGGGGCACTGTCGTGGCGCTACGTGGAGCGCCCGTTCCTTCGCCGTAAACGGCAAACCATCCACGTGGTGGCGAACGGAAGTTTCTGAAACCCATTTGCCTTAGAACGTCGGTATCGTGGAGTTGTTCGGTTGATTGCTTTTGTGGTTCGTTTGCGCACACATCCCAGAGACAAAATGTCGCGTTTTCCACATCGATTGTAGGAGCGGAACTCCCTCAATCGTCTTACTGCTCTCTGTTTCATTCCAGTCGAGACCAAGCCAATGTCAGTTGATGCCCGTCAGGATTCTTCTCCCCGAAATCGAATTATGGAGGCCGCCGCCCAGATGTTTTCGCGGCAGGGCTATCACGGCACCAGTACGCGCGAGATTGCGATGGTTGCCAGCGTTAACGAAAACACCCTGTTTCGGCACTTCATCTGTAAAGAAGATCTCTTCTGGTTAGCTCTGCAATCACGGCTCATGGATTTCGAGGTAAACAAGAATCTCAAGCTTGCGCTGGCCGAGGATTCAAGTCCTGAGATTGCAATTCCTTACATTGTGGAGTTGCTGGTGAGCGCGGCGGAATGCCATCCCGAAATGATTCGTCTGATCTCGATTGCATGGTTGGAGTTAAGCGGGAAGTCAGACCGCATGTTCAGGGAGTTCCTGACTCCGATTGTTTCCCTGATCGTGAAGTACTTGACGAAGAACGTGAAGAATAAGAAGTTACGCGACGTAGATCCGACGATTCTCACGGCAGCAATCGCCGCCAGCATAGTAGCCCACAATGGAGTGTTGAATGTGCTCGATGGCGAAGCTGCAGACTTTTCCAATAGTAAACAGGCAATCACAGCCTACATCGATTTTTGGCTGGCGATTCTAACCTGAGACATCAATTTGGTTCCATGCATGAAGGACAACTGCGTTCTCCCCGAGAGTTCGGTTAGACGGGGACAAAATGACGCGCCTTCGTGAAGTGAAAGCAGTGAACCAATCTTGGTTATTGAGGACAGAGACAAAGAATGAACAACAGAGTACTGCATAACCTCACGAGTTCCGGTTCCCGGTCGCGATGGGGGCAGATGTTGAATCTGCTTCTGGTTGTTGGGAGTATTGTCCTCCTATGCGGATTTCTGGCTGCGCAGGAAGAGACCACCCAGGCGTCGGATCAGCAGACGATGTCTGCGGAGCAAATCATTGCGATTCTGCAACAAGATTCGGGTATTTTGGCGGAGGTCAAGAACGGGGCCGCACAGCGACTGGGAGTGGACCCGCATTCGATTACCGATGAGGAACTCTTTGAGCGCATACGTCAGAATGAAAATCTGCGCGATCTGGCCACCACTGAACTCAGGAAGCGCGGTTACAGCGTTTCGACAGGGATACGAAAGACTCAAAGCGAAGAAGAATTCCGTACGCGGAGCGCCGATTCCGAGGAACAGAAAAAGAGTCTGGCCGACGATGAAACCATCGAGACCGGTAATACTAGCGGTAATGCGCCGCCTGCAGGGAGCGGCACGGCCAAAACCCAGAAACGTACGCCTGCAAAGGTTACGCCTGAGGCAGAGATAGAGCCGAATGAGCCGCACGTATTAAGTCTGAAAACTCCTTATGGCGAGTTACCTTCGCTCAAGGACCTCTACTCGCAGCTTTCGCCTTCTACCGTCAAGCTCAAGCGCTTTGGCAGCGATACATTTCGCAGGGGAACAGGGAACGGGGAAGCACTACCGATGGATCTTCCGGTGGGGCCCGATTACGTTCTTGGTCCTGGGGACAGCGTCATCTTAAACCTGTGGGGCGGACATTCTGATCGGTTGAATCGTACGATAGACCGTCAGGGGCAGATCGCGCTGCCGGAGGCGGGTGCGGTCGCCATCGCGGGTCTCACGATCACACAGGCGCAGACCGTAATCCAAAAAGCTTTAGGTACTCAGTTTCAGGGTGAACACGTGGAGATATCCACTGGCCGACTGCGCACGGTCAGGGTGTACGTGGTTGGGGATGTGCAGCGTCCGGGTGCCTACGACGTCAGTTCGCTATCGACACCGCTGAATGCACTATACGAAGCCGGTGGCCCGACTAGCCGGGGCTCCATGCGCATCCTGCGGCAATACCGCGGGAATCAACTTGTTGGTGAAATAGATCTGTACGGCCTCCTGCTGCACGGTGTTCGCTCAGGCAGCGATCGTCTGCTCGCGGGAGATACGATTCTGGTTCCGCCAGTTGGAGCGCAGGTCACTGTTATGGGAATGGTCCGCCGTCCCGCAATTTATGAGCTACGGGGAGAACAGGGACTGAACGATGTTCTCGAACTCGCAGGCGGCGTTGTGGTTTCCGCCAACCTGAAACAAATTAATATTGAGCGTATCGAAGCCCATCAGCGGCGAACAATGTTGAGCGTGAAACTTTCGGACAACAAGGATGGTCAGGAGAAGAAATTGGCTGACATCCGCGTGCAGGACGGAGATCGCGTGCTCGTCGCTTCCATTCTGCCCTATGACGAGCAGACAGTCTATCTTGAGGGGCATGTCTTCCGTCCTGGCAAGTATCCGTATCAGGATGGTATGACGATCAACGATTTGCTGAAGTCTTACCAGGATGTAATGCCTGAACCGGCAAGTCACGCCGAAATCGTCCGTCTGCAGCCTCCAGACTTCCGTCCGGAAACGATCGGCTTCGATTTGACCGGCGCGCTTGCCGGTGATGCTCCAATTCCGCTGAAGGCATTCGATGTGATCCGCGTATTCAGCCGCTATGAGATCGATTCGCCAAAGGTAAGCATTCGAGGGGAAGTTCTTCGTCCCGGCGAGTATCCGCTCTCCCGTGGTATGACAGCGGCCGGATTGCTCGAAATGGCGGGTGGTTTCCGGAGAAGCGCATATCGCCAGGTTGCCGATCTTTCCAGCTATGTTATTCAGGACAGCCAGAAAGTGTTGGTTACACATTCCGTACTTGCCATCGACAAGGCCATTGAAGGCGACAAGAGCGCCGATGTGGAGCTTAGGCCCGGTGACGTGCTCGGCATCCGGCAATTAACTGGCTGGCAGGACATCGGTGCTTCGATCACGATTCAGGGCGAGGTCAAGTTCGCCGGAACCTACGGCATCCAGGAGGGCGAACGTCTCAGTTCCATCCTGAGGCGGGCAGGTGGTTTCCGTGAAGGAGCCTATCCGGCAGGCGCAGTGTTTGACCGCACGCAGGTGCGTGAACTCGGCGAAAAAAGCCGCGAGGAGATGATTCGTCGCCTTGAGACAACCTCTCTCTCCATTAAACCGGGTGCCTTGGCGCCGCAAGAGCAGGTAAGTTTACAGCAGTCTCTGGTACAGCAACAGCAGCAGGTTTTGGCTACGCTGCGTAGCCATCCTGCCAGCGCCCGTTTAGTGCTCAAGATTTCTGCGGACATTAAGCAATGGGAGAATACACCGATCGATATCGAGGTGCGTGCCGGAGATACATTGCTCATTCCGAAGCGACCGGACTTCGTGCTTGTGATGGGGCAGGTGTATAACGCAACTGCGATTAGCTACATGCCAGGAAAAACCGCCGATTGGTACTTGCGCCAAGCCGGCGGTGTGGCTCAAGCCGGCAATAAGAAGGGTATCTTTGTGGTTCGGGCGAATGGTTCGGTGGTGGGCCACGGGGAAGGTTGGGGCGGCAGCAATGTCTTGGATGTCCGCATGCAGCCCGGCGATTCCTTGGTGGTTCCGGAGAAAATCTACGGCGGTTCGCAGGCTTGGAAGAATGTGATGAGTGTCGCACAGGTGATGTCATCGATGGCAATCGTTGGCGCTGCAGCCGGAATTTTCTAACCACTCTGACACGAAATACCCAAGCGTCCCGCGAGCGAGAAGCAATCGTTGTCTCCATTGAAGGTGCGTCTGACAAACTTGCCGAAGATCAAAGAAATGACTCGCAAATGTTTTGCAGAGGTGAACAATGGCTTCTAGCCATCGCTCACCTCTAGCGTGGAGCTACGCATCGACGGTCTCCACCACCCTGCTCCAGGTGGTCGCGGCTGCGACCATTACTCGCTTTGTATTGCCTGCAGAGTATGGACTGGTGGCGCTGGCGTTGCTCTGCTGCAGGTTTGCGAGTTATGTGTCGCAATTCGGCATGAACCGCGCGATCATTCAGAAGCCAGATCTGAGTGAAGGAAATATCCGTGCAGCCTTTACGTTGAGCATGCTGTTCAGCTTGGCCGCATGTTGTGTAGTCTCGGCATTTTCTCCTCTCTTCTCCTACTTCTTCCATGAGCCGCGCCTAACCGCAGTGCTTATCGTTTTGTCTCTCAACTTTGTTTTCCAGGGGGCGACGCTGGTTTCTGGAGGCTTACTAAGGCGCGCGCTCAAGATGCGGCAGCTTGCTATTGCGGATACCGCGTCGTATCTGATATCGACGTTTGCAATTGGGCTTCCCATGGCTGTCAATGGATACGGTGCATGGGCAGTGATCGCGGGCATAGTGACTCAGCCTCTGATTGCCGCATTGCTTTACTATCAGTCATGTCCGCATACGCTGAAACCAACTCTGCAACGTTCAAACTATGAACAGATCGTTGGATTTGGCGGAAAGGCGACGGCTACTTCCATTGTGGAGGGAATTGGCGGTTCGATGGATACCCTGATGTTGGGAAGGTTCTCATCCGCATTTAATGTTGGTATCTATAGCCGAAGTTTCCTGCTGATACAACTTCCCGTGCAAAACCTATCCAACGGGCTGACACAGGTACTCTTCACAAGGTTCTCAAGAGCTTCAGCCCAGGGAGCCACGGATGCGTATGAGTTCCTGGTTCGATGTCAGCGTATGTTTCTCGCAATTCTGTTTCCCCTATGTGCAGGTGGTGCGGCGGCAGCTTCCTGCATTGTCTTGTCCCTATATGGATCTAAATGGCAGTCGGCAGTTCCGATCTATGCGATCTTGTGCCTAACCGCTGCCGCCGATGCCAGCTTTCATCTACCGGCCATTCAGATGGAAGCTCTTGGGCGCTTCCGGCATAAGATGATCGTCCAGCTTCTCTATATGCTCTGTGCGGCGGTCGGAGTTCTTCTGTCGATTCCACACGGATTAGTAATGGTTGCCGCTACCCTTGCCGGATTGCAACTGTGCCGCAGCCTGGGCCTGCATTACTACACAGCTATGTATCTTGAACATAGCTTTATGCGATTGCTGGCTTGTTGGATTCCAGGTGTAGCAGCCGCCGTTGTAGTGGGAGTTTCAATTCACGAAGTTGCGGGCATTCTTCAAGCACATTCCGGATTTTCGGTGGCGGCGCAGCTTATATTGTGTCTGTTAACCGGCCTTGGAGTGAGCGCAACATTTTATGCACTCTTTTACCGTACAACTGTGTTCGACCCACTCCTAGGAATGCTGCACATAGGCAGCGTAAAACATCCGGTTGCGGAAATAGTAACGTAACAATGTGTTCGAGAGAGAGGACCGTACATTGCGCATCTTAAGCACACTGATTGGCGGTCTTGGCAATCAGATGTTCGGATACGCGGAAAGCCTCTACTATGCCGAGCGGTGGGGAGCCACGCTGCAGTTGCTGTCGTTGCCAGAATCGAGATCATCCTCCTTTGGATACCCGCGTCCGTTTCAACTCTCTAATTTTGGAATTGAAGCTCCGGTGCGCATTGCGAGTCTGGCCCACCGCATGCACCAGACCAATATCAGGCAACTCAAGCCAATGATCGCACTATGCAATTCCTGCCTTGGCGTGGTCTGCCTTGCAGAGCCCAGACAATTCGCGTTTCATTCTGACCTTCAGCCACCCGCGAACACGCGGTGTGTCTACCTTCGTGGATATTGGCAAGCCCACCAATACGTTCTTGCAATGAAAGAGCGGCTCCGGAATGACTTTCGTCTCCGCACTGAGCCCTCTGGGCATAATCGCAATCTGATGGAGCGAATCCGGAGCGCTGATACTCCAATTTCAATTCATGTGCGCCGGGGCGACTATCTTCACGTTGGAATGGCTCTGCCAATTTCTTATTATGACCGTGCTATTGCCTATATGTCTGAGCGCTTTTCCAGTGCGACGTTTGTAGTGTTCAGCGATGATATGGATTTTGCGCGCAAGCAGTTTGGCGCTAACCTGAAGGCGATATTTGTAGAGGGCAATACCGCGGAATCAGCGCACGAAGACCTGCGGCTAATGTCAACTTGCACTCACCACATCATTGCGAACAGCACGTTTTCTTGGTGGGGGGCTTGGCTCGGTGACGCACCTGCAAAAGTGGTTGTCTCACCACGACATTGGGATAGCAACCCCGGTCATAGTTACGCGGATTTATACCCACCGGAGTGGACTCTGCTTGACAATTAATCCTTCAAGCTTTAGTGAATGCCTTAACTTCTGGCGACCGAATCAAGCGTGAGCGAGCGAAGAAACACCGTGAGACTCCTAGTGTTATACCAAGCGCGTGATGCAGCCGCAGATCAACCGGGTTACTATCATGGATTTGAGCGGCTTGTTTCAGAAGGTCTGCTTGGTGCTCATGTAGGGATTCCATTCCTGGACACATCGGAGCGGAAAGGATCGGGCGGGTTATGGGACGAGGCAGAGCAAACGGCTAGAGACATGGAGTGCGATGCCGTGTTCTTGCAGTTCTTTCATGCAGAGATGCCCGATCCGACCGAAGGCATCCAGCGCCTCAAGAAACTGCGGTGCAGGCCCACCATCTTTACAAGCCTCGGAGATGGCTTCGGGCGACTGACGAATCGGACACCGAAAAGCTTTCGAGTTGCAAGCTCCATAGCGGACATTAGTTTCCTTACGGGCACGGGCTACTTGGCGGAGCAGTTGAAGCAGTGGGGAAGCAGGAATCTTGTATTAATGCCTAACGGATGCTGCCAGGTGCGATTCTCATCTGAGCCGGCAACATCTGAAACTGAGCAGGAATTTGACGTTGCTTTTGTCGGCAGTCGAATGCATTCACGAAATCCAGCGGGCCATTTTTTCTGGGTTGGGCGTAAGCGACTCGAGTTCGTAGCGGCTTTTACCAAACGATACGGCAAGAGGTTTGGGCTATTCGGAAAAGGTTGGGAAGAAAATGCCTCGTGGCAGGGGCCAATACCGTATGCTCGCCAGCACGAGGCGTATTGGAGGGCCGCAGTCGCAGTGGGGGGGATGCCGAATGCCAACCACGACTACTACACATCGGACCGTCCCTTTATCGCAATAGCGTCAGGCGTCCCACTCGTGGACTATGCGGTCAAAGGCGTGGAGCGTATCTTGATTCCTGGGTTGGAATGGTGGCCTGCAGATAGTATTTCAAGCCTTATTCGAGAATGCGACAAGCTACTTGACTTGCCACATTCGGAGCGAATCCGATTGGGACACCTTGCCAGAGAGCGCATCCTCGGATCGCACACTCAATATCATAGATGCAGGGAGATGATTGATATCGTCGGCGCTCTGCGTGCCGCACGATTGAGCGGTAGAACGTTGCCCGAACCTAAGCTGAACTTCTTGACTCCATGTAAGAACCGCGAGTGCATTCAACCGCGGGCAGTTGTAGCCTGGAAAGGCTAACTCCCAGTAGACGGAGAAGTAACATGTTCCATAGGTACCGTAAACAGGACGAAGAGCACACCTTGCCCAACTTAGAAGTTGAAGCCAGACATTTCCCTGATTCTGAAGATGAAGTTGAGCAGGGCAAGCCATTGTATGTCTATGCTGCGTTTTGTTTCAGCAAAGCCACACTGCTCTGGGCGAATCGACGGGCACTCTTTTTTCCTACTATGGGTGCCACGGTAGCGACGTTCCTGCTGATGCTTCTGATTCCTAACGAGTACAAGGCAATCGCCTATCTGAATCCTCCGGATATGAACCCGGTATCTGGACTGTCTTTGTTGATTGGAATGAAGGGTGGTATAGCCGGAGGGCTGGGTTCTCAGATGATGGGAGACGTGCTCGGACTAAAGAGCCCTGGGGATATCTACGTTCGTCAGATGCAGAGTCGTCCCGTGCAGGACGCAATGATTCAACGTTTCCATTTGCAGCAGGTGTACAGAGCAAAGACGATTGAGGACGCGCGCAAGATCCTAACCTCGAGGTCGGAGTTCACTGAAGAGAAAAAAAGCGGTGTAATTGAGGTCGCGGTGTTGGATAAGGATCCGAATCGGGCTGCGAAAATGGCCAATGCTTATCCGGAGGAACTTGGACACCTCACAGTAGAACTGAATGCAAAGGCCGGACGCCTGGAGCGCGAGTACTTTGAATCCCAGTTACTTCAAGCGAAGAACGACTTTCGGCACGCAAGCGAGGAACTCAGTAAGTTTGGCGGCCAAAAAGGTGCCATGGATATTGAAAGTGAGGGTAAGGCGCTTTCAGAGGCGGTTGTGGCAATTGAAGGCCCTCTGATCGCAGCCGAGTCAGAGCTAAAGGGATTGCAACAAATCTATACAGATAACAATTCGCAAGTTCAGCAGCTTAAAGCGAGAATCGATGAGTTATCCCGGCAGTTGGCAAAGGTAAGTAACGGAAGTCAATCTACCCCACTGAAGGGCGAAGCAAAGGACGCGAAATCATCCTCGGACCCCAGCATTCAACGGATGTGGGGACTTGCACCGTCTTACTTGGACTTATATGGAGAAATGAAGATCCAAGAAGCGGTGGTCCATACCCTTGCAGAGCAGTACGAAATTTCGAAATTGCAGGAAACACGGAAAATCAGCGATATCCAAGTTATGGATCCAGCTCAACCTCCCGACAAAAAGTTTACCCCGCATCGGGCCACTGCAGCCCTCATGGCCGGACTCCTAGTCTTTGGACTCCTCAGCTTTTGGATATTAGCTAAGGACTCATGGGGTCGGATGGACGATGACGATCCCTGGAAAATGATGTTTCGCAAATAAGCATCCGGATCGAAGAATGATGAGATTGGTTTTAAGGATACAGGTGGCGTTGTCGTATCCCTTTGCTCTTCTGGCAAAGCTTAAGTTCTACATCCTCGGCGTGGAGTTTGGAGAGGGACTGAGCTTACTTGGTCCTCCGATTGTTTCCCGCGCGCCTAACACAAAGATAACGATTGGACGTCATGTCATGCTTTGCTCCTGGAGCTGGTTCACAGCTCTCGGAGTTAACCATCCCGTAGTGCTCCGCACTTTGGAGCCTGGCGCTCGGATAAAGATCGGTGATCACGTCGGTATCAGCGGAGGAACCATATGCGCTGCTCAGTCGGTCACCATCGGGGCCTACACAATGTTTGGGGCTAACGTGACAGTTACCGATACCGACTTCCACCCAATAGCAGCGGAAAATAGACGCTACTCGAACGATGACGTAAAAAGCGCACCGGTTGTGATCGGACATAACGTATTTGTCGGAACTGGTTCAATCATATTGAAGGGTGTTACCATCGGGGACAATTCTGTGGTAGGAGCCCACAGCGTCGTTAGCAGGGACATACCTTGCAACACAATTGCAGCGGGAAATCCGTGCAAGGTGCTTGGCTCTTTGCCGTTATCTACGGGTGTGGGGCGAGAGGCATGAAAATTGGAGTCGCAGCTCCCGTATCCCTCCGCATGCTTGCGGCGCACTTTCCGGGTGAGCTGCTTCCGATTGGATATGAATTTGCTCCCATGGCTACCTGGATTGAGCAGTTGATATCGCGCGGCCACCAGGTGGTAGTGTTTACACATTGCCAGGGAATAACGGACGGCCAAACATTCACCAGCAGTAATCTAACAATTCACATTGCGCGACAGCGCGCAAATCATCGGGCCCGAGATTTCTACGCTCATGAGCGCGGCGAATTGCAGCGGTTCATGCTTGCAGATCGATGCGACATTATTCACGCACATTGGACCTATGAGTTTGCGATGGCCGCACTTGATAGCGGCATCCCTACGTTGGTCACGGCACATGATGCGCCGCTGCAGGTTCTGCGCTATTCGCCAGACCCCTACCGGTTTGTAAGGCTACTGATGGCAATCTCGGTAGCGTGTCGGGCGAAGCACATGACTGCCGTCTCTAACTATCTTGCAGAGCAATACCGCCATTCCTTGCTTTACCGATCGGAGGTTTCAGTCATTCCCAATGCTGTGCCTGAAGAGGCTTTTCAATTTGGACAATGGCGATTGGAACATCCGCATGACGGTCCCTTCACGATTGCGTGTGTCTTGATCGGATTTAAAGGACGCAAGAACGGACCTGCGGCAATCGAAGCGTTTGCTAAGCTGCGCCTGCGGATTCCTGACGCGCGCTTGCTGCTGTTCGGAGGAGAGTACGCTCCGGGTGCCGAAGCTGAGCATTGGGCTTGCTCCAGAAACTTGCAGAGCGGTATCGAGTTTTGCGGGAGGACACAATATTGCGATCTGTTGTTTCGCCTTTCACGTGAAGTCGACGTGCTGCTTCATCCCTCTCGGGAGGAATCCTTCTGCATGGCGGCGGCAGAGGCGATGGCGTTAGGCCTTCCTGTTATCGCAGGCAAGAATGCGGGCGCGCTTCCTGAACTTATCCAGCACGAAATATCCGGCTTACTAGTGGACATTCACTCGTCCGCCGAAATGGCATTGGCGTTGGAGCGACTTGAGCGGTCTCCTGAACTACGGGCTCAGATTGGCTACTCGGCACACATCTCCGCACGGAAGTGTTACAGCCTCACTCATGTCTTTGATCTGTACGAGCAGTTGTATGGACAGATATGTTGAAACGACCAGGGAAGTCAGAACGCAGGATTCATGCCGGAGACGCGACGACGCGATTGCTGGCTCGAATCGCCTTTCTGTACTGGTTTATCTGGATGACGGAGGCACTGATAGGTCTCAGGTTGTTCGGAGATAACCTTCCTTTCAGTCGCCTAATTCCGTTTCTGTTTGCTTTAACAGTGCTCTTCATCCAGGCGGGCCGCGGTAAAGCAATGCATTGGTCCGGAGCAGCAAAGTGGATCCTTTTTTACTTTCTTTGGGCGGGATGCTCTCTCGTATGGAGTACTGCTAGTGACATCGGTCTCTCGGTCTGGGTGTGGATCATGTTCGGAGCGGAATTGCTCTTTGTCTGCTTGACGATGTCTTGTCCCATAGACCGCGAAGCGGTGCTGAAATCAACATTTGCAGGCCTGGTGGCGGGAGGAGCTTGCATGAGCCTGCAAGTTATTTCCATTTTTCAGCCCGGTGCCGATCTTAAATCGCAGGATGGCTTACATCCCAACTTCATGGGGCACAGGATCGCCATTGCAGCTCTGTGTGCGCTTTATCTCTGGAGCCAGAACCGCCGGTCCGTGTGGGCCATAGGATTACCTCTGCTTGTAATCGCGCTCTTCCTTACCACCAGTAAAGGTGCCCTGATCGCATTTCTATTTTTCGCACTACTCTTCGTATTTTCACCCCAGAATAGATTAAGCCGCCGTCGGAAGCTACAGGTTGTAGCCCTATTGGTGGTCATCTCTGCAATTGCCCTTCAGTTTGTCGGAAGAGCTTTCCATGTCTATGAAGCCAAGGGCGGTGCCGACACACTCAGTGGTCGCGCGGTGCTGTGGGTGCAGGTAATTCCGAAGATTCTTATTAGGCCGTTCGTCGGCTATGGGTTTGCTTCTTTTGCGGATAACTGGCCCGCAAACCGTTGGTACACCGGTCAGGCGCATAACGAACTCCTGCAGCAGTGGTTCACGTTAGGATTGATTGGAGTGACTCTACTAGCGTTGACTTACTGGAAGTTATTTCGCGCTCTTTGGCGCTCGACGTCGGACTCTTCTCGTTTCGGAATTTATTTACTAGGGTACTGCCTCGTACGAGGATTCGTTGAGGCGGACGACAGTCATGTGATCCTAGCGTTGCTCTTCTGTTTCTCATTGAACCCCAGAGCGAGAAGTTCTCTGGCTCGAGCGCGTAGACCTAATCTCCGGCGCCCGCGTGGGGCACCGGAGAAGTCGACATGTTTACCTGCTGGGCCAGCACCTTCCGAAGCACCATCCATTGACTTGACGACTTGTTCAAAGTCATAGGGCGCTCACAGTGAGAATTTTATTATCGGCATTTGCGTGCGATCCCGAACTGGGCTCCGAGTCTGGTGTGGGCTGGGCGTGGGCATACCACCTAGCCAAAGCAGGACATGACGTGCGCGTATTGACTTTTGAGGGTCAGCGTTCTTCCATTGAAAACAGATTACGTGAGCTCGATCTGCCCAACTTGCACTTTGAGTACGTTGGTGTGAGGTTTGTGCCTTTCTGGATGCCGGGTCCAGGAGTATATCCGTATTACATCTGCTGGCAGCGGAACGCCTATTTAAGAGCAAAGACACTGCACGGCGAGCGGCGCTTTGATCTTGTTCACCATGTCTCGTATGCCGTCTTTCGCAATGCGTCCTATCTTTATCTTTTGGGTGCTCCGTTTATTTTTGGTCCTGTTGGAGGTGGCGAACGGTCGCCACGCGCTCTCCGCACAAGTATGTCTAGTAAGCAGCGAGCGGCTGAGGCTTTGCGGGACTTTGTGAATCTCCTTCCAAACCTTGACCCGTACTGGCGAGAAATGCTCCGAAACAGTTCGCGTATCGCCGTGAAGACTACGGAGACGCTCTCCTATCTTCCGCGGGAAAGTAGAGGAAGAGCGGTGATTGCGCTGGAGAACATGGTATCTGAGCCGCCCTTCCTGGCTGGCGAATCGGATCGCGTGCCTCCCTTCAAATTGCTCTACGCAGGAAGGCTCCTGTCGTGGAAGGGGGTACACCTTGCGCTTCGGGCTTTGGCAAAGGTGCGAGGACGCGCCGATGTCCATCTGACAATTGTCGGCGAAGGCAAGGAGGCACAATCGCTCAAGGAGTTAGTGCACCGACTGGGATTGGAGCAGATCGTAGAGTTGTCTCCCTGGATTCCTAAAGCGGCGGTACTGGCTCTGCATGAGAGTCACGATGCATTCATTTTTCCAAGCCTCCACGACTCCGGCGGGACCGTTGTGATGGAAGCAATTGCCCATGGAACTCCGGTCATCTGCCTCGACTTGGGAGGCCCTGCAGTCACGGTGGACGAGCACTGCGCCCGCATCGTGAGTACGCGCAATAAAACGGAGGAGCAAGTAGTTGAGGGTCTCGCAAATGCCATCTTTGATCTATGCCATTTATCCTCTGCCGAATGGGAAGCGATGCGAACTGCAGCGGTTCGGCGAGCGCAGTTGTATGCTCCCCAAAAAGTTATTGCTCGCGTCTATGGGCCGCTTCTTATGCCCGGCCTTCCGCATTCCGATTGTTAACTTGAGAGATGCAGTCAAACTCTGAAGAAGTTGATACCGAGTCCCTTATGCGTATAGCTGCCTTGTTGACTTGTTACAACCGGAAAGCCACGACTTTGGCGAGTCTTGCGCGTCTGTTTGGGCAGGATTTGACAGATGAGTTGTCGGTGTTTCTGGTAGATGACAGCAGCCCTGACGGCACTGCCGAAGCCGTGCGCGTTCAGTTTCCCCAGGTGCGAGTATTGCAAGGCGATGGAAACCTGTTCTGGTGTGGCGGCATGCGGTTAGCGTTCGCAGCAGCGTTGAAGGAAGATTACGCCTTCTACCTATGGCTTAACGATGATACGGCTCTTGAGCGCGATGCGATTGCGCGTTTGCTTGCAACCCATCAGTCAATTACGAGGGACAGTTCTGATTGCGTGATTGTTGTGGGATCTACTCGAGATCCCAAGACTGGGGTTCACACGTACGGCGGCCTTGTTCGCAGTAGTCGCGTTCATCCCATGAAATACCGTTTAGTTGAGCCTGGCAGCGAGCCTCTTCGATGTGACACCATGCACGGTAACTGTGTTCTTGTTCCGCGTTCCGTGGCTGCATTAGTACACAATCTGAGTCCGGAATTTCAACATAGCGTCGGTGACATCGATTATGGAGTGCGGGCGTGCAAAGCGGGATGCAGTATTTGGGTAACTCCTGGATACATTGGGACCTGTGCATGGAATGATGTCAGTGGCGGTTTTAGTGATACACGTTTGCCCCTGCGGAGTCGCTGGCGGCACATGATGGGTGCAAAGGGACTGCCTCCCGGCGAGCACATGACATATATGCGTAGACATGGGGGACGTATGTGGCCGGTCTTTTGGGTACTGCCATATATGAAAGTGATCTTTGAATCGCTCTTTTCAATTGGACCAAGCCGCCGAAGCCACAGCGGCAGCGGGAGGGGCTTATGAAGCTCGCGGCATCGCAAATGGCTGACAGGAAAGTCGCCTATGTCACTAATTTTTGTACGCACTATATGCGCGGTCTGCTTGAACAGCTTGCCCGTCAGTTTGACGTTGATTACTATTTCTATTCGAAGGGTGACGAATGGTATTGGGAACAGAAACTCGGCATCGTTCGCGACGGCGATTTCCACTCGACCTATCTTCCGGGGATTGCCCTTGGGAATACGCGCATTGCACCCACATTGCCGTTCCATCTACTGACGAAGCGCTATGATGTGTACGTCAAATGCATCAATGGAAAATTCGCAATTCCAATTACCTATATTGCTGCTCGATTGAAAAGGAAGCCCTTCGTGCTGCGAGTCGAGGTTTGGACTGATTTGGAGACTCCCTTCCATAAACTCGTCTCGCCTCTGGTGCGCTACCTTTACCGTCATGCGGATAGTGTTATTGCCTATGGTGAGCACGTTAAGCGTTACCTGGTTTCGAGAGACGTCCGTCCGGACCGCATTTTCGTCGCGCTGCCTGTCGTCGAGAATCGTATGTATAGCCAATCCATTCCCGACCCTGACAAAGCGGCTTTGCGTGAAGAACTGAAGATTGGCCGAGACAAGAAAATTGTGTTGTATCTGGGGCGATTGGTGGCCAGCAAAGGCTGCAAGTATCTTTTAGAGGCATTCGCTTCTCTACGTCGTAACGATGCAGTTCTGGTTCTGGCTGGCGATGGCGCTGAACGAGATAACCTCGAAGCGTTTGTAAGTCAAAACAAGCTCACCGACGTTGTTCGGTTCGCTGGCCATGTCACGCAAGAGATGACTCCCAAGTATTATGCAATCGCCTACGTGCAAGTCCTGCCATCGATCAGTACTGCATTCGGCAAAGAGCCTTGGGCCCTCGTGGTAAATGAAGCCTTCAATCAAGGCGTGCCCGTGATTGCCTCGGATGCGGTTGGCGCGGCCGCGGGAGGCTTGGTCCAAGACGGAATCAACGGCTTTGTAGTTCCGGAACAGGACGCAGGGTCGCTGGCGCGGGTGTTGCAATGTATTCTGGATGATGAACAATTACGTGCACAAATGGGATCCCGCGCTTCCGCAGAGATCGTAAGCTGGACATACGAACGCATGGCCGGCGTCTTTGCTGATGCGATTCGATATGCTATGAGATAGAAACCGTATAGCGGGAACTTCCTTCTAGGGACACTCTGATTAAGTTCTCTGCTTTCCACAGTGTCATTGTGTAGATTGAGTTGAGAGACTCTGAAGACAATGAGACAGCGGACACTAGCGATGACAACTG